>OGGJ01003024.1_pt1 | contig 11015 bp, 5 predicted proteins | sample 1571071 | NCBI WGS metagenome assembly OGGJ01 (sample SAMEA2581954, study PRJEB24529) | metagenome | biome: Human gut stool | place: China | collected 2011
TACAAGGAGATACAGAAAGGAAGAACCGGAATAACAGGTACTTCCGATCATATTCCATAAAAAAGCTTTTTTTACATTTTTTTCTTCACATAAAAATTTATTACTTTTTCCTAAAAATATGTTAATTTTTAAATAACAAAAAACAGAAAAAGATTAATTTTCTGTTTTAAATTTCATTAAATACCTATTTGCCATATCTAATGCTTCTTTTCTTGGGCTTAGTTTTAGTTTTTCTATAGTAGATATTTCAGCTAGTGTCTTTCCATTTGAAAGTTCGAATATTTCATCAAAGCCAAAGCCATTTTCACCCCTTGCAGCATCACTTACTACTCCGGATAAAACATATTCAAATGTCTCTTCAAAGTTTTTGCTTTTTAAAGCTATAACCGTTGTATAATGACATTTTCTTTTTTCTTTCACCGTATTACCTACTTTTTTTAATAATTCTAAAAATTGTTCCTTCATTTTTCGCCCACCTTTTTTAATTTTTTCTTTGTTAATTATATAAATATTATAATTAAAAGTCAACATTTTTTACAAATTTATGTTTGTATTATTTTCATTTAATTGTAATTTACAAACCTATAGTATAATTAGAATGTATATATGTATATGATTTTAACCTGAGTGAAAGTGCCTTATTTTTTATACTAGATTCTCTTTTTGAACATAATGAACAGATTAGATTAATCTGTAATACTATTTAACAATTTATTACATACCAATTTTAAAATTAATAAAAAGGTAATGGCTACTTTCTTAGTAATCACTACCTTCTCTTTTTACATTACCTTTTTTATTCTCTCAATTGCCTTAATTGTATTTTCCTTCGTTCCAAAAGCTGTTAATCTAAAATATCCCTCTCCATGAGGTCCAAATCCACTTCCTGGAGTTCCTACAACATTTGCTTTTTCTAATAGTTCATCAAAAAACTCCCAAGACGTCATACCATCTGGAACTTTCAACCATACATATGGTGAATTAACCCCTCCATAGCATGTAAATCCTGCTTCTTCTAAACCTTTTTTTATTATTTTGGCATTTTCCAAATAATAATTTATATTTTCTTTTATTTCTTTTTTACCTTTTTCAGAATATGTTGCTTCTGCTGCTCTTTGTACTATGTAAGATACACCATTAAATTTTGTACAAGTTCTTCTATTCCATAACTTATTATAGCTTATTTCTTTTCCATCTTTTGTATATCCTTTTAACTCTTTTGGTATTACTACATATGCACATCTAACTCCTGTAAATCCTGCTGTTTTTGAGTAGCTTTTGAACTCAATTGCAACCTCCTTTGCTCCTTCTACTTCATAAATACTATGTGGTATTTTTTCTTCTGTTATGAATGCTTCGTATGCAGCATCATATAAAATTACTGAATTATTTGCTTTAGCATAGTCTACCCACTTCTTCAATTCTTCTTTTGTTAAAACTGTTCCTGTTGGATTATTTGGGAAACATAGATATATCATATCTACTTTTTCTTTTGGTAGCTCTGGCATAAAGTTATTTTTAGCAGTTACAGGTAAGTATATAACATCTCTTCCTGACATAATATTTGTGTCTAAATATACTGGATAAACAGGGTCTGTAATAGCTACTTTGTTTTCTTTTCCAAAAATATCTACTATATTTCCACAATCACATTTTGCTCCATCTGATACAAATATTTCATCTTTTTCTACATCTATTCCTCTTGATTTATAATCGTTTTTTACTATTGCATCTCTTAAGAAATCATAACCTTGCTCTGGTCCATATCCTTTAAAACCTTCTTTTGTTCCTATTTCATCTACTGCTTTATGCATAGCTTCTATACATGCTGGAACTATAGGCCTTGTAACATCACCTATTCCAAGTTTTATTATTTCCTTTTCTGGATTTTCTTCAGTAAATTTTGCTACTTTTTTTGCTATTGTTGAAAATAAATAGCTATCTTGTAATTTTAAAAAATTTTCATTTATTAAACTCATTCTAATTCCCCCTCAAATACTGTTACTGCTGGTCCTGTCATATAAATATGATTATCTTCTTTATTCCATTCTATTTTTAATGTTCCTCCGAAGTAATTCTATGTATACATTTCTATCTGTAAGACCATTTAGATGGCAGGCAACTGCTGTTGCACATGCTCCTGTTCCACAAGCTAAAGTTTCTCCTGCACCTCTTTCCCATACTCTCATTTTTATATGTTCTTTGTCTACTATTTGAACAAATTCAACATTTGTTTTATTTGGAAAAGCTTTGTCTACTTCCAATATTCTTCCATAAGTTTCTACATCAAATTTTTCTGTGTCTTTTACTACTGTAATAGCATGCGGATTTCCCATAGATACACAAGTAAAAATAAATTCTTTATCTAAAGCTTTTAACTTTAAATTTTTTACTGGATTTTCACTTGATATAACTGGAATCTTTTCTGGATTTAAAATTGGTTCTCCCATATCTACCCTTACTGTTTCTACTTTTTTATCTTTTAAATTAAATTTTAATGTTTTTATTCCAGCTAAAGTCTCAATTGTTACCGTTGTTTTATTAGTTAACCCTTTGTCATATACGAATTTTCCTACACAACGAATTCCATTGCCACACATTTCTGCTTCACTACCATCTTGATTAAACATTCTCATTTTAAAATCAGCAATATCACTTTTACAGATTAAAATCAAACCATCTGAACCAATCCCAAAGTGCCTATTACTAACAAAACGAGCTAGTTCAGATTCATTGTCTATTTTTTGGTGTATGGCATCCATATAGACATAATCATTTCCTAACCCGTGCATTTTTGTAAATTTTTTCATTTTCTTCACCCTCTTTAGGTATTAATACTAAATAAAATATAGTTATATTTTATTAGTTGTCATTCTATCATATGTATATTTTTTTGTAAAGCTTTCTTATTTTTAAGTTTTAGTATTTTCTTACTGAACTGTAACAGTATTTTTTTCAAACCTACTTTTCAAAAAACAAACTTTCTTGTATAATATAAAAAAAGGGTGATAAATTTATGAAAATACTAAAAAAATTATTAATCTTATTATTAATTTTACTACTACTTCTTGGTACTTTCATTTTCTTAATTGGTTTTGGATATTACTCTAAAACCTTAAACGAAAAATCTCTAACATCTCGTGTAGAAGAAGTAACTAGTAAAGAACATTTTGTTCCTTTTGAACAGTTACCAAAAAACTATATTAATGCAGTAATTGCTGTAGAAGATCATCGCTACTATGAGCATGGGCCTGTTGATTTTATTGGTATTGCTAGGGCCTTGTATACTAATATTAGAGATGGAGAATTTGATGAAGGTGGAAGTACTATTACACAACAAGTTGCAAAAAATATTATTTTTAATCAAGATAAAACTTTAATTAGAAAAATAGGTGAAATTTTTGGTGCTTACGATTTAGAAAAAAATTACTCTAAAGATGAAATACTAGCATTATATGTAAATTCAAATTATTTTGGTGATGGTTATTATGGAATCTATGCTGCAAGTATGGGATATTATAAAAAAGAACCCAAAGATTTAACTTTAGAAGAAGCTTCTATGTTAGCTGGAATTCCAAATGCTCCTTCTGTTTATTCACCTTCTATAAATCCCGACTTAGCAAAAAAAAGGCAATCTCATGTTTTAAATGCAATGGTTCAGTATGGATACATTACAGAAGAAGAAGCTAATTCAATTAAATAGTAAATAAAAGTCATAAAAAATTTTTTATGACTTTTTTATTTTCTGTTACATATATTTAAAATAAGGAGTTTAATTATGAGAATTTTAATTTTTAATAAAAAGTTTTTAATTTTTATGTGCATTATATTTTTTATAATATTTTCTATGTATTTCTATTATCATAATCCATTTTCCATGGCTGTTGAGCTTTCAATAAACAATGGCTTAGATGATAACGCAAAAGAAAAAATAATGTCTTTAACAAAAGGAACTGAAAAAATTGCATATTTAACTTTTGATGATGGACCTACTCTTAGAGCTACGCCTAGGGTATTAGATATACTTAAAGAAGAAAATGTAAAAGCTTCATTTTTTGTTATTGGAAAGTATGTAGATAAACATCCTGAACTAGTAAAGAGAGCTTATGATGATGGTCATTATATTGCAAATCATGGTTATGATCATAGTAATAAAAAATTATACGAGAGTAATGCTAGTTTTATTAATGAAGTAAAAAAAACTGATATCGAAATTGGAAAAGCGATTGGCATTGATAATTATTGTTCTCATATATTTCGATTTCCAAATGGTTATATGTCTCCAAACAATAAATCTCAAAAAAAGGTAAGTGCTAAGCTTCTTCAAGAAATGGATTATGTATATGTAGATTGGAATTGTTTAAATAATGATTCTGTAAAAAAATATTCTAATTATCAATTATTAAACAATCTTAAAAAATCTGCTAAAAACAAAGGAACTTTAGTTGTTCTAATGCATGATACTTCTGATGTTAATGATACTCCTAGTATTTTAAAAGATTCCATAGATTATTTAAAAAGTGAAGGTTATGTATTTCAAAATTTTTATGATTTATTGTAATATAAAAAGAACAGTATAATTCAAAATAATTATACTGTTCTTTCTATAAATGATTTACATAGTCACCTCGATTTGATATATATTTCTGCTTCCATCTAATTTAATATAATTTTCTATCTTCTCGCCATTTAATTTTATCTCAGAAACTCCCATATTCTTTCCATTTGAATTTTTTATTCTAATATTATAAATACTTTCTTTCCATTTGTATTGAATTTGGTATTCTTTCCATTCTTTTGGAATGCATGGTTCTATCTTCATATATCCCTTTTCTATTTTTAATCCTAATATATATTCAATTCCTGCTTTATAATACCAGCTACTTGATCCTGTATACCATGTCCAACCACCTTGTCCTGCTAAATTACTTGCTCCATAAACATCTGCAGCAATAACATATGGCTCTACTTTATACTTTTTACTTGCTTCTTTTGTCCTTGCATGTTCAATCGGATTTATCATTCTGTATAGTTCTGTTGCTTTATCTCCAAATCCTAGCATTGTCTCTGCTATAATAACCCATATTGCACTATGTGTGTATTGACCACCATTTTCTCTTACACCTGGTAAATATGCTTTAATATAGCCTGGTTCCAATTTTCCTTTTTCAAAAGGTGGATCTAACAATTTTATAAGTCCATGTTCTCTATCAACTAAGTGGTTCTCTAAACTTTCCATTGAAATATATTTTTTATCATTATCTCCTGCTCCAGAAATTACACTCCAGCTTTGTGCAATACTATCTATTCTACATTCATCATTTTCCATACTACCTAATACATTTCCAGCATCCATGAATGCTCTTCTAAACCATCTTCCATCCCAAGCCTTTGTATTTAATGCCTTTTTCAAGTTGATTTTTATATCTTCATATTTTTTGGCTAATTCCTCATCTCCCATTTTATTACAAATTGGAATAAATCTGTCTAAAATAGCATATTGAAAGAAGCCAAGCCATACACTTTCACCTTTTCCTTTATTTCCAACAGTACTAAACCCGTCATTCCAGTCTCCTGATCCTATTTTAGGCAATCCATTTTCTCCAAAATTCAAACTTTTTTCAATTGCTTTTATACAATGTTTGTAAATATTTTCTTTAATGTTTGATTCTAAATATTTATCATATCTTTCATCTTTTCCTTCTTCCAATATAGGTCCTTGTAAATATGGAGTTTCTATTTGCAAAATTTCTTCATCTCCGGTAAAGTCAATATACTCTTCTGTTAAATATACAAGCCATAATAAATCATCCGAAAATCTTGTTCTTATACCTCTTTGGGTTTCTTCATGCCACCAATGAAGAACATCTCCTTCTATAAATTGATGTTTACTGTGTTTTATTATTTGTTTTTTTAATAATTCAGGATTTATATATTTTAATCCTAAAGTATCTTGTAGTTGATCTCTAAATCCATATGCTCCTCCAGATTGATAATATCCGCTTCTTCCTATTAACCTACTAGAAATTGTTTGATATAATATCCAGCCATTTAAAATAATATTTATTGACTCTATAGGAGTATACACTTGTAATCTTCCTAATCTATCTTTCCAATAATTTTTTATATTTTCTAGTTCTTGTTTGCAATTTGCTATTTTACTATATTTATATGCAATATTTTTGCAATCTATTGTCTTGTCCTCAGCACCTAATATTATTGAAATTTCTTTATTTGCAAAACTTTCTATTTCTACTTCTATTTCATAAGCAATACAAGCATTTTTACCTAGTGCATTTTCGTTATTTAATTTTATTTTCTGCAGTGCTTCTGGATTTTCTATTCCATTCTTTCCTATGAAGAAATTTTTATCACCTGTATATGATATAATTTTTTCACTAGATGAAATATAAACTTGTGTATTTTTAAATTCATCTCTATATAAATTTTTGGCTAAAATTATATTATTATTTCTATCAAAATTCGTTGTAATAAATCCTTCTGATTTTAATTCATCTTCACCTATTACTGGTTTCATATAATAGTATAATTTTATTTTTTTTCGATTTGGTGTAGTATTTTTTAAATTTAAAATTCCAATTTTACAAGCATCTTCTTTTGGTACAAATACAGTTAATTCCTGTTCTATCCCAATATTTTTATGAGAATATTTAGCATATCCAAAGCCATATATAATATTATAATTATTTTCATCTGGCATTGGGTTTAATCCTAATGACCAAGTGTTTTTACTTTCTTCATCTTTTAAATATATAATTTCACTTGGAATATCATAACTTGGATTGTTTTCCCAACTAGAAACTCTATTCATTCTACTATTTTTATACCAACTATATCCCCCCATATTTTCAGTGATAACACAACCAAATTTCTCATTTGCCATAACATGGCTCCAAACAGTTGGTAATCTATTATCTTGATTAATCTTAATTAAATATTCTTTTCCATCTTCTGAAAAGCCTCCATATTCATTGTAATATTTACATTTATCTGAGTCTTTTAATACATTTATATCCTCTGTTTCTTTTGGTACTGGTATAATTGTTTCTTCTTCATTTCCTATTTGCTTATATTTTTCTAAATATTCTTCTTCCAAATCTTTTATATTATTTTCTAATCCTCCTTTTGCAGTATCTATTATTATGTCTGAAACTGTTTCTAGAAGTACTATATCTTTTTTGTCTATTTCACCTTTTGTTAATGTAAATATTCCTCCTTTTATATTTTTTAAATATGACATTTGACTATTTAAAATAGAGTTTTCTATCTCTTCCCTTACATAATTTTCATAACTATGTTTTTCTTCATCTAATATTACTACTTCTGTTTGAATATTTTTCGTTCTAAAAAATTCATAAGCTTTTAAGACTTCTCTTATTACATAGCCATCATTAACATCTCTAATTTTAATTAATATAATTGGTAAGTCTCCAGATATTCCATATTTCCAAAGTTGATCTTTTTGATATATAATTTGTGTATTCTTTTTCATAAATTGACTTTTTATAGGATTATCAAAAATAAAATATGATAACATCTTTTGATAAATAGCTATTTCTTTGCCTTTTATTCTTAAATATCTACTCTCTGCTTCTACTCTTGCTCTTGAAAGTTCAAATTCCTTTTTTACATTTTCAAAAGATTGATATTTTTTAATATTTTCTTTTGTTTTTTCTTCTTCTCTGCCTACACTAATTATTAAATCTACTACTGTTTTTTCTTTTGGCTTTATTTTTATAGTTCTTTTTAATGCTACAATTGGTTCTGTTACTAATCCTATTTTTCTAAAGATGTTATCATATTTTATTTTTGATAATCCTATTTTTCTAGATAATGGTATAGAATTTTTAATCATATTAGGAATTCCTAAATTTCCTCTTCCTATAAACTTCTCTTCTTCTATTTCATATTCTAAATCCCCAATTGTTTCACTATCTGTGGATAAATTAGTTGCTAAATAGATTTCTTTATCATCTATTTGTCTTTTTTTTCTTTTTACTATTAGACTATTTGTTTCTTCATCGAATTTTGTAATTAAAAATAAATTATTAAATACTGGATGAGCATAATCTTGTTCTTTTTTTGATAATACAGGTTCAAAATAAGAAGTGACTTCTAATATTTCTTCCTGATTTCCTTGATTTTCAAAAATTACTCTTCTGATTTCTACTGGTTCTTGTGAACTAATTGTTGTTTTTATTGTTGTTTTTATATTTCCATTTAAAAGTTCTTGTTCGTCTCTATCTGGCATAAAACTAATTTGATAATTCTTTTCCTTTTTCTGATTAAAAGCATAGTTTGAACTCCATATTTCTTTTGTTTTTATATTTTTTATAATAAAAAATATGCCTTGCCCATAATCATCTGTAGCTTTAAATCTATTTATATAAATATCTTCATATTTACTAACCCCTTCACCTTTTTCATTCATTGCCACTACATAATTTTCATTTGAAATTATATTTCCTGTTATTAGTCTTTCATCTATCTTTTTATATGTTGTTTGAATATAATTTTCATAATCTTTATATTTGAATTTTTCTACTTTTTCTTTGTTCTCTTTTGTTATTATAAATTTTTCTGGCATAGTTTCTTGTAAAAGTATACTTACTGCCTCAATTTGAGGATTTTTCATAAATCTTTTTTGTAATATTTGATTATTAAATAAATTGTTAATTGATAATAAAATTAGTCCTTGATGATGTGCCATATATGTTTTTACTAAACCATATTTTTTCCCTTTTTCTACTCTTTCTGGAGTAAAATCAATTGATTCATAAAAGCCAAATTTATTGTACATTCCTTCGTTTTCTAATTGTTTTAAATTTTTAATAGTTTCTTTTGGTTCATCTGTAATAGCTAAAACTCCTGCATAACTAGATACTACCAATTCATCTGCTAATCCTCTTTTTAATCCTAACCATGGAATTCCAAATGCTTTATATTGATAATTAGATTTTAAATCTTTTAAATTAAATGCTGCTTCTGATATTCCCCATGGTATATTTAATCTTTTAGCATATTCTTTTTGACTCATAATCATAAATTTACAAGACTCATCTAATAAGCTGCCTTCATATTTTGGTATGTTAATATTAGGCATAAGATATTCGAAGGCTGTTCCTGACCATGAAATTAATCCTTTGTATTTTCCTAAAACTGTTAATGTCCTACTTAAATAATTCCAATGTTTTGTCGGTACATCTTTTTTAGCTATAGCTACTAAACTAGCTTGTCTTGCTTCTGAAGCTAATAAATCATAATAAGAATCTGTTAACTTGTTTTCTTCTACATTAAATCCTATTGAAAAAATTTGTTGTTCTTTACTATATAATACTGAAAAATTAGTATCTTTTATTGTATTATCAATAATTTCTATTAATGTTTGAATTTCGTCTCTATTACTATCTTTTATATTTTCTTCTAAAAACGTTTTTACTACAAAAAGATAGCCTATTAAATTCCCACTATCTACTGTTGAAACATATCTAGGTATTAGTGGTTCTTTGGTCTGAATTTGATACCAATTATACAAATGTCCATTCCATTTTGGCAAACTTTGTATAGTAAATATTATATTTTTTAATAAATAAAATACTTTTTCTTCTTCTATATATCCCAAGTCATAAGCTGAAATAACTGCTAACAATGATAAACCAATATTAGTAGAAGATGTTCTTAAAACAATTTTTTCTTTTCTATCTTCTTGATAATTATCTGGAATTAAAAAATTGTTTGTTTCTGTTAAATATGTTTCAAAAAATTTCCATGTTCTTTTTCCTACTTCTTTTGCATATTGCTTTTCCTCATTGTTTAACTCTTCAACTTTATTTTTCTTCTTTTCATCTTTACTAATATACCACATACATATAGGAATAAAAATCCAAAATACTCCTAAAAAAACAGCCCAGATATTTTCCTTTAAACTTCCTAATCCTATCGAAATAAGTCCTGATAGTACATTTATTGCCATTTGATTATAATAAGAGATTAATCCTGATTTTGCTTGTTTTTCCGCTTCTTCTGATGTAGTCCACTCTAATAAATGCATATGACTAAAATGTACTCTATATAAAGTAACTATAATTGCTTTTGCTGAAATATATGCTTTATATGGTAAACAACCTAATGTTAATATTCCTCTAATAATTGTTCCTTTTATTCCTGATATTTTTGGAGTAAAAGTCTTTTGTTTTTGCTCTCCTTCTCTTTTAAAAATCATCTCATTTAATATTTCTAATATAAATGGACATACAGAAATTAGTAATAAAAAACTGACTATTCCATAAATATTTTTACTATAAAATATTCCTATTATGTTTAAGTATATAATTGAAATTATAATACTAACTTCTAACAAACTTCTTCTTAAATTATCAAATATTTTATACTTTGATAATAAATTTAATGGACTTTTTGAATTCATCCATCTAACAATTTGCCAATCTCCTCTTATCCATCTAGATAACCTATTCATAAAACTATTATATTTTGTTGGATATCCATCCATTAGCATAATGTCAGACACTAATCCACAACGCAAATAGCATCCTTCTAATAAATCATGACTTAATACTGTATTTTCTGGTATTTGACCTTTTAAAACTTTTGAAAATACTGCAACATCATAAATTCCTTTTCCTGTAAAAATACCCTCTTTGAAATTATCCTGATAAATATCAGATATTGCATTTGTATATGAATCAATTCCTCCTGCTCCTGCAAATATTTTTGTAAATAAACTTTTATAACTAATGTCCAAATTAATTCCAACTCTTGGTTGCATTATTCCATATCCATCTATTACTATATTTCTTTTATCATCTATAACTGGCTTATTTAAGATATGAGCCATAGCTCCTATTAACTCAAATGCAGAATTTAATATTAAATCTGTATCTGCATCTAAAGTTATTATATATTTTATATTTTTTAGTTGCTCTGCTATTTGACTTTTTTGGTTTTCTTCATAATTTTCTAAATGTAAACAAGCT
>OGGJ01003038.1_pt1 | contig 10973 bp, 16 predicted proteins | sample 1571071 | NCBI WGS metagenome assembly OGGJ01 (sample SAMEA2581954, study PRJEB24529) | metagenome | biome: Human gut stool | place: China | collected 2011
CGTCACCCTCTCCGGTCTTGCCACCGCGGCCCTGTGCGGCGTGATCCTCAACGCCGTCCTGCCCGGCAACGACTATGTCTTCGGCGTCAGCGTCGAGGGCGACAAGTCCGCCGACCTCGGCAGCTACTAAAATAGATACCACTCACCCCCCTACGGAGAGAGGCGGCGCGGCCTGCGGGCCGGGCCGCCTCTCTCTATCCGTTTTCCTCCTCCGCCGGCAGGAGCGGCCCCGCTTCGCCGTAGGGCAGCGAAAAGTCCACGATGCCCTCCGCCGCGGGCGCGACGGAATACATCGGATAGAACCAGTGCAGGCCGTCGTCCGCCAGATAAAAGCTCCTGCTGGAAAATGCGCGGCGCAGCAGCGCGCCGTAATTGGGATAGTACGCCGCCGTGCCCGTCTCCATCTGCTCCCGCGCCGTCTCCCGCGCCGCGCGGACGAGGCGCTTTTTTACCGCCGTTTTCGGCGGAAAAAACGCCGTGAGCGGCAGGAGAAAGCCCGTGCGCCGATCCCACGTCTCCGCGCGGCGGAGCGTGAGCTGCGGCGGCAGATGCTCCTCCCGGCCTTCGGTATAAAGGCTCAGGATGTCTCCCCGCACGAGCGTCACCCGATAGGCGAGCACCGCGCGGGCGCAGCTCCACGGCGCGCTGCGCTCCAGCGCCGTGTGCATCGTTTCGGCAGCGCGGGGCAGCAGCTCCGCCTCGCAGTATTTAAGATAGGCGCGTGCGTATTGGCGGTAGTAGCGGTCGAAGCGCCGCGCACGGCGGCTCTTTCCCCCGCAGCGCGGCAGCGTCACCTCGGCGGTCAGCACCGGCACGCCGCCGCTCTCCCACGTTTTCTCCAGGTGCAGCGGCGTTTCCGACAGCCGCAGAAGCTCTCTTTCCATACTGTCCTCCCGTTTTTTTCTCACTCCAATGTATGAAGCGTCCGTGCAGGCGGTTCCGCCGTGGAAAATGCGAAAAGTTCACACTTCCGCCCTTTACTTTCATGCTCTGTTCTGTTAAACTATAAAGCAGGGTGCGCAGGGCGCACTACTGTCATATTTCGGAGGGGTCTATCATGGCTGCACCGGGAAACCGCATCGGAAAAAAAGAAAAAAACGAGGACTTTTATAAGGCCATTCTGCTTTTGAAGGACGAGGAGGAGTGCTACAGCTTCTTCCGCGACGTGTGCACCATCGCCGAGCTGCGCGCGATGGAGCAGCGCTTTGAGGTCGCGCGGATGCTCACGCAGGGCAAGGTCTACAGCGAGATTCTGGAGCGCACCGGTGCCTCCAGCGCGACGATCTCGCGCGTGGCCCGCTCGCTGACCGACTCCGACGGCGGCTACGAGCGCATCTTCGCGCGCATGAAGGGCGAGAAGTGATGGAAAGCTATTCCGCCCTCGCTACCTCCTACGACGAGCTGACGCAGGACGTCGGCTACGAAAAGCGCGCCGCCTTCGTCGAAAAGCTCTTCCTGCGCAGTCATATTCCGGTCCACACCGTGCTCGACCTCGCCTGCGGCACCGGCACGATGACCGCCCTCCTCACCGAGCGCGGCTACGAGCTCATCGGCGTGGACGGCTCGGAGGATATGCTGCTCGAGGCGCGCGAGAAGGCACAGACGCTCACCGGCGTCCCGCCGCTGTTTTTGCACCAGTCCATGCCCGAGCTGGACCTCTACGGCACGGTGGAGGCGGCGATCTGCTGCCTCGACAGCCTCAATTATCTCACCGAAGCGCGCGAGGTGCGCGAGACCTTCCGCCGCCTGCACCTGTTCATCGCGCCCGGCGGCTCGCTCGTGTTCGACGTTCATGCCCTCGGCAAGCTCGAGGCGATGGACGGTCAGGTCTGGCTCGACGAACGCGAGGACGTCTACTGCGTGTGGCGCACAGAGTATTCCCGCCGCTCGCGCCTGCTGGACTATTACGTTGACATTTTCTCCGTCCGCGCCGACGGCGCATGGGAGCGCAGCTTCGAGGAGCACCGCCAGCGCTGGTACAGCGTTTCGGAGCTGACCGAATGGCTGACCGCCGCCGGCTTCGGCGAAATTCGCGTCTACGGCGACTGCCGCCTCCGCGCCCCGAACGAAACAGACGGGCGCATCTATATTTCCTGTATCCGAAAAGAGTGATTTTATGAACGACACATTAGTACGGGCCATGTCCAAAGACGGCATGGTCAAGGCCACGGCCGTCTACACCCGTGCGCTCACCGAGCGCGCCCGCCAGATCCACCACACCAGCCCCGTCGCCACCGCGGCGCTCGGCCGTGCGCTCGCCGGCGTCTCCATGATGGGCAATGCCCTCAAGGGCAGCGGTGAGAGCGTCACGCTCCAGATCAAGGGCGACGGCCCGCTCGGCACCATCCTCGCCGTCTCCGACGCCGAGGGCAACGTGCGCGGCTATGTGCAGGACGCTTCCGTGGAGCTTCCCCTGCGTGCGGACGGTAAGCTGGACGTCGGCAGCGCCGTCGGCCACGGCGGCACCCTGACCGTCATCAAGGACCTCGGGCTCAAGGAGCCCTACGTCGGCACGGTCGACCTGCTCGGCGGCGAGATCGCCGAGGATCTGGCTGCCTACTTCGTCGAGTCCGAGCAGATTCCCTCGGCCTGCGGCCTCGGCGTGCTGGTCGACCGCGACCGCAGCGTGCTCGCCGCCGGCGGCTATCTCATTCAGCTCCTCCCCGGCGCGGGCGAGGATACCATCGCCAAGGTCGAGGGCGGCATCTACGCCGCGCCCAGCGTGACGAATCAGCTCCGCGACGATCCCGATCCGGCAAACCTCCTGCGCAAGGTGCTCTCCGATTTCGACCTCGAGATCCTGGAGACGATGCCCATCGAATACCGCTGCTACTGCTCGCGCGAGCGCACAGAGCGCGCGCTGCTCTCCCTCGGCTCGAAGGAGCTGGAGGACATTCTGCGTGAGCAGGGCAAGGCAGACCTCACCTGCCAATTCTGCGACCGCATCCACAGCTTCTCCGGCGAGGAGCTGCGACGCATGATCGACGAGCTTAAAAAAATCGGCAAGTAAAGGCGCGCATACCGCGCCTTCTGCCATGGCAAAAAAAGTTGGCAAATGTCAAGAAGAAATTGGACACTTGAAGAAAAATAAATGATTTTGTAACACAGAAAAGCGCACCGTGCGGATCTGATCAACGCTGCAGCGTGACGTGGTTGTGTTACAAAATGCCTTTATCACAAAGAAAGAAGCTCCTGTAAAGCGGCTTTCGCGGCATAAGGCCCAGTCTGCGGACTGGACTTATTCCACGGTCCGCTTGACAGGGCTTTTTCTTTGCGCCTTCAGTGAGCAAGTGAATCGCGCGAGCGCTATGCGCTCTTCGATTCACCAATACTTACATCTTGGGAGGGCAACAAAATGAACATCACCGGAACGGTCGGAAGGCTGAATATGTACAAGGTATGCTGGGCGGACTGCTACGGAGAAGCGCACACCGACTATGTAGCAGTACCATACGGCCATCGCGAGGAGGCGGCGGAATCGGTCATTAAGGAAACGAATGGTGAGAACTTCATGCACCTGACCGCCATGACAAGACAGGTTCAGATGGGAGACCTCTACATCGTGCTGCCGTGAGGGAGGGCTGACTATGGCAACGAAGAACAACATCCGCAGTATCCGGTTCAACGACGAGCTGGCCGAGCTGATCGACCGGCAGATCGGAGACACCTTCACGCAGAAGTTTGAAAACCTCGTCACCAAATGCGTGTGGGAGCTGCCGAACAGAGAGAAGCAGCTGAAGGACATTGAGGAGCAGATCAAAAAAGAGCGGGAACGGCTCTACAGGCTCGAACGAGCAACGGAACAACTCCGACAGCTGGAGAACGACCTGAAGACGACACAGCATTATTTCAAATTCGTCGAGCGACGGGCGAAGGCGATTGCCGAAGCTGCCGAGGAAGAAATGTAACACAAGATACCCAGCCGGCCCAGCTGGCTGCGGCGTCGGAATGTGTTACAATAAGAAAAGCCATTCCCCGCGGGTCCTCCCGCGGGGAACTGTTTCAGATCAAACGCTTTTATTCAGGGATAACTTGGAGGGCTATGATGAAAAAGCAGTGCTACATGACCGCGGGAGAGCGGCACCAGCTCGAAGCCATGCGGAGGAATAAGATACCGATTGCGGAGATCGCGCGGCAGCTGAACCGAAGCCGACAGACAATTTACAACGAGCTTCGGCGCGGAAGCTATCTGCATACGGTCGATTATCAGGACGTTGTGCGCTACTCCGCCGACAAGGGACAGGCGATCCGCGAGCTGGCGTCAAAGTGCAAGGGCCGCAGGATCAAGACGGAGAACGACGCCAACTATATGGACTTTCTCGAATACATGATCTTAAAGGGAAAGTATTCTCCTGCGGCGGCGTTGGCCGAGGCCAGAGCGGTGGGCTACACCACGACGATCTGCGTGACGACACTGTATAGCTACATATCGAAGCGGAGGTTTCCAAGACTCCGTGACATGGACTTGCTGGAAAAGGTCAGCCGGAGACGCCGGAAGAAGAGTGAAGAGCCGAAGATCGCGCACAAGGACTATCCGAGTATTGAAATCCGCCCTGAACACATCGGTCAGAGGTCAGAGGGCGGACATTGGGAGATGGATTTGATCGTTGGATGCCGTGGCTCCAAGGCTGTGCTGCTCACGCTGACCGAGCGCCGGAGCCGACAGGAGATCATTATGAAGCTGCCGGATCGGAAAGCGGAGACGATCCGCAGGGCCATTGACCGGTTGGAGCGCAGGACGCCGCAGTTTCGGCAGAAGTTCCGCAGCATCACCACAGACAACGGCAGCGAATTTCTGCAATATGAGCAGCTGATCCAAAGCATCCGAGGTGGGAAAAGATTCCAAGTCTACTACTGCCATAGCTATGCGGCATGGGAGAAAGGAAGCAATGAGAATCATAACCGCATGATCCGAAGATTCTTTCCCAAGGGTACGAATTTCGACAAGGTGAAGCCCTCGGAGGTCAGAGCGGTGCAGGACTGGATGAACAACTACCCGCGCAAGATATTGGGCTGGAAAAGGCCCGGTGAAATAGCGTAACACAAAAACAGACGCCAGGATCTTCAGCTGCGAGATCTGCTGTGTTACGAAAGAGCGGCGGGGCCCGTGCGCTTCCGCATCGGTCCCCCGCCGCTTATTTACTCGATCCCAAGCACAGGGATCTTGCGCAGGATCCACATGACGCCCGCATAGATATGCTCAAAGTTGACTACCAGCACCACCAGTGGCAAGAGAATCTTGACCAGCGGCAGCGGGACGAAAAAGCCGATCAGTGAACAGTTATCAAAAACAAGGTCAAAGAAATTGCCGAGAGCAGAAACAACGGTCTGCGGCATATCCGGCAGAACATCGAGGATATTCAGAACAGCGTTCAACACCTGAACGCCGAGATTTCCTAACGCTTCAACCAACATTAGTTCCGCTGCACCTCCTTGAGCTTTTTATAGCACAAATGCAGAAACGCCACGACAAGCATACCGGAAACAACGGTCTTATAGATCATGTAAACCGTCTGCATCTGAGCGCTGCTGACCGCCGACTTCAAATTATATTCACCGGCTGCAATAATGGTCTTATTCTGCCATTCGACCGCATCCCAACGCAAAACAGGCTCCTGCTCTTCAAGTGTCGCCACAGTGCCGACAAAATCAGCAAGGACGGTAAACGGATAGGTCAGCAAGCCCATACGCCCCTGATATGTTGCTGTAATATCTGCGACAAACTCCGCAGCATAGCCCTCATGGGGAACGAAAAGCGCCTTGATCTTCTCGGCAATGGCAGCGGGCAGAGCCGTGATTGCGTCAATGATGCTTTGCAGCCAGCCCCAAAGCGTGGTAAAGAAAGCGCCTATCTTCCCCGCAATGGCGGCAGGGATGCCCTTGATGCTCTCCCAAATATTGGCGAGCGTTCCGGGCAACTCTTTGATTTTCTCGAAGATTTGCGGGATATAGGGCAGATAGGGCTTTGCATCCTCATCCGTGCCGGTATTGCCGCCTGACTCCGTACCAGCAAGGTCGAGCGTAGGGGCTAAGGTATTGGCTTGAAGCCGGGCGAGAATCTGCTGCAAAAGATCCTCAATGGTAGCAGCACCAGCACCAACACCGGAGATGGTGAGAGGCGTTTCTTCTTCACCGGCTAAATCCGGCGTTTGAACACCGGCAGGATTAGAGACAGAAAAAGAATTAGAAGAGGAACGAGCAGCAGAGCCAGACCACCGGAAAGTCTGCGAAGAAACGGCCACATTACTGTAAGCAACAATCCCCAAATAGAAATAGCAATCAGCAGGAATAAATATGGCACACGAACCCGAAAACGATTCTTTTTTGCCTGACTCAACAAAACGATAACGGTTTAAAGTCTGATCAGAAGCATCTTTTACATATAACACAACTTCGCCAAAACCAACAGACGGTGAAGAAGTAGCCGCAGCTTTATAAGAATGGGTCTCTACGCCCGAGAAATTAAAAGTATAATCGCTGGCAGCCGATACAAAATATTTGTCTGAAAATACCCAGCCATAAACACTGGAATCATTAGCCTTGGAAACAGCCGAAGTTAAACTAAGAGAAGACGAACTCAAAGAATATCCGAAATTAGGGACAAAATTACGCAAAAACAAGCTATCAGGTGTCCATGTTAAATTTGAAAAAATAATCGAATCAGTCAGCAGAGCACTATCACCACCGGCAGAAATCCCGAGATTATCCTTTAGCCAATTCGTAAAATCTGCGAATTTTCGAGCGACCAAACGAGGGACTGTCAAAGCATTTCCGCCCGAAAGGACAATCGCTTGCAGAAGCGCATCCATATCTTCATAGCCAAGCCAGCCTGCAAAGGTCGTATCAGTTTTAAGCACAGCAGCCTTAAACTCGTTCCATTTGTTGGTCAGGCCCTGCGCCAATTCACCGCTTGTCATACCGTTATTGGAGAAGATAAGGCCGCAGCCACCAGCAAAGGCCGAGAGCAAAGCGCCAATGACCACAGCATCATCCACACCGGCGATAGCCTTTGCTTCGCTCGGACGGTACGCGAATACGCCGAGGGTAAGGGTAAAGCAGAGGGCCAGAGCTATGTATCTGTTTGTATTCTTCATGATTTACCTCCTCCAAAACAACGAGTAGAGAAACCATGCCGCAAGCATCACGCCGACCGCAAAGGTCACTTCCGTGAGCCGGTCAAGCGAGGCCGTGAGCGTTTCCAAATACGGTTTCAAATCTTCTATCGTCATGCCGACATACTCGGTATAGGTCACAATGTCTCCCATTAGAACCGCACACGCTCCTTTCCGGTCACCATGCCGACAAAGGCATTGAATAGACGGCTTGCAAGGCCGCAGGCAATGACCAGCGGGCAACTGACGCCCATAAAGCCGACGAGCGTATCAATCACGCTTTGATAATCCATTTGTCCCCCTCCTTATCCTGAATTTGCTTTTCCGCGCCAACAAATTTGCCGCGCTCCACAACACGCGACGTATCATACCGCGCATACATGGACGGTGAATGAAACCATACAAATTTCTCCTTGACCTCTCCTGAAATATTCGTGCCGGTGCTGTCGTCGCTCTCCAAGCTGTCGCGGTCCAGCAGAGCATTGACCTGAATACAACCCATGTAATTCTTGCAGAGCATGACGCTTGAAAACTGCTCCCGCAGCGGCTTCGCCATACGACCAAATACCTGTGAGGTCGCAACGATATGTTTTCTCTGCTTCCGCTGCTGACTAATCTGCGTGATAACTTCAATGTTGATGTTCTTGCTTTCGAGACTGTTCATATAAAGCTGTATCTCATCCACGAAGAAGATCACGCCGCACTCACCGTTGCTATACCGTTTGAAATCATCGTTGTCGCAGAACTCGAAAACACGGTTTTCCGCAAGGTATCGCTGCTCATACTCAGCAAAGGCCTCCTCCGACATTTCAAATTTACCGTCTTTGATGAAGTCTGTTTTATCCTGATTGACAAACCACTCAAAGAAGGTAACGATGGGATAATCGGCAAGGGCCACATTGGTCACAAGCTTTGCATGAGGATATGCGTCCAGCAGCTTATAGACATAGTTGACCGCCGAGAGCGTCTTGCCCGTACCCTGTCCGCCGACGAAGATCGCCAAGCCGTCAGGGTCGAAATAATCAGGGTGAGCGCGTCGGAAACCAGCCTTATAGCGCAGCCAGTCGCGCAGGATAACAGGCCGCTTGCTCTCGCGGCACAATTCTTTTTCCAGCATTTTCCATACCTCCAAAAGCATTAAAAAAGGGGGCGTGAAGCCGAACGGATTCACGCCCCCAGCGCGAGGGTTAGACGCTGATTTTGCCCTTCTTCAGCGCACTGGAGAAAGAACGAACGACCTTGCGACCACCGAACCAAGCAAGAACGAACGCCATTCCGGCGCCGACACAGCTACCGATCAGAGTAAGGACATCACTCGCGGAGACGGAACTCTGAAGAGTAGAGAGCAGGGACGCGACATTGAAAACGGCCTGACTGGTCTCTTGAAACACTCCTTCCTGTAATTAGAATAAAAAGGGAAGCTCCCTTTATGGTTGCGGGAAGTGGATTCGAACCACTATTTCAAGGGTGAGAACCTTGCGAGCTGCCATTACTCCATCCCGCCATATTGACCGACTAAGAGCCCAAACCTCCATCGGCAGCCATAGACGCAGAACCTATCATGCTACCATTGCGCCGATCCGCGATATATGATAAACTCCTTTCGAGGAGGGATAAAATGCAACTTTTTATCATTGCTGCACTTCTTGGATTTATTTTCTTTGTCATTCAAGCAACTCAGAAGAAGCAGCCATCTACCGGAGCGCCAAAAACGGAAACCATTGAAGAGCTACCGAATGCGAATACCCCGCTGCCCATCGCCGGAGCCTACCAGAAGAAATGGCTTTTGACCTACAACGAAAAGGATGCCTTCAAGAAGATCAAAGCAGTCACCGATGAAATCAGCTGCTATACGTTTTCCAAGGTGAGGCTGCTTGATCTGCTTGAACCAGTGAAGGGAAACACGAAGTACAAAACGTATTTCTACAAGGTACAGGCGAAGCACGTTGACTTCGTGATACTGGACGAAAAGCTCGTCGCCCGCTGTGTCGTCGAACTGGATGATGCCAGCCATGACGCCGAAGATCGGAAGAAACGCGACGTCTTTGTTGACGAGGTATTGCAGAGTGTCGGCTACCGGATCATTCACACACGCGCCATAACCGAAGAGGTCCAGCAACAGATACGAGAGATAATGAAAACTTAATCCACTATGTAACACAGTTTTGCTGCAGCGCCAGCGCGCCGGCGTCAAAAACTGTGTTACGCTTTTCTCCGAACAGTCTTTCAACCTTTTGACACAGCACATCAAATTTGTGCTGCTTGATAAGCTGCTGGTACTTCGGATTCGGTGCGGTCTCCCGCTCCTGTATCATGCGCTCGAACTCATAGAGGCCGTACATCTGAATGCAGGCATCAATGGCGTTTCCGGCCTGATTGACTACATACCGCTTACAGCGCTCCTCGTTGTACTCCATACCGGGCGCAGTATAAATGCTGATCCGCTCGGCGTCCTCGACGAGGTTATACCAATAGTCCTTCATCGGCCAGCGCCATTTGTTGCTGTCGGTATCCAGCTCGACGTAGCGAAGGTAGTTGAGCAGCACACCGGCGAAGGCTTCGCCGATCGGCAGCGAAATCATACTGAACTGGATCGCACGGTCGTCACGCATCTGAATCTCGACACGGTTCCAATGCTCACCCTGCTTGCCACGTTCGGCAGCCTTATCATAAATGCGGATGAGTACCTTGCTTTGCGGGCTTCCGATCTGAATGCTTGTGCCTTTGGAGCTGACGAGGCATTCCCAATAGTCGGACTTGCTGACGTACATTCCGCATTGCGTATCCTGCGAGACTTCACCGATGTCCAGTATACCGGAATGGTCGTCATAGGCCACGTCAAGGCGGGTGATCTTCAAAGCAAAAGAGCGGATGAAGTCAAGGAGCTTCTGCCACTTTTTCATAGCGTCGGTTTCCAGCGTGGAGAGTGTTTCAAAGGTGCGGCAGCCTTGACCGGACATCTCGCACCATACGCCCATATCGGGACGGCCGTTGTAGTGGATGGAAATGCAGGAAAAGTATTTGCGGTCCTGATAACCCTTTGCGCCTTTGGCGTTCGTCCACGGCACATGGGAAAGGCCAAGCGCGTCAATGATCTGCTCGGGAGTATGTATTTTTGAGGTAAACGACAACCAGTCGTATAGAACGATATTATCCGCTTTGCTATCCATAAAGAGTGCCCCCATGCCTCTTTTGTAGGTAGTGCCCCCCTGTTAGCGGGGGGGGCACGCCGGAGGGAGCTACCCTCCGGCGCTTTCTCGGGATCTGAAACTTACAGGGAGATGGACTCCAACGAGACGGCTTCGCCAGTGGAAACAGCCATTGCGACACGCTTCTTTTCGTCAAAGAAGAGATTGCAGACCTCCATCGGATTGATGTTCTTCCAAACAGCATCCGAAGCGCATCTGAGTTTCTGCGCCTTCAGGCCGCAGGCGGTGTAAGTATCCGACTTATAGGAGCTGACCGGCGAGAGGACGAAAAGCTGATAGTAAGGGCGCTGGACGTTGACTTTTTTGCCGTTGGCGTCCTCTTCCTCGGTATCCATTAAACCCTGTGCCCAACCTACCACGAGGTATTCATTTTCCTTGAAGCGGTATTCGCTCATATAGAGCCTCTCTTTCTGCGCATATAGCGCCCTATAAAATCAGTCCGGACAGAGCAGCCGCAAGGGTGCCGTCCGGACTGTCCAATTTCATTGTAGAATCTGCCGGGTCAAAAAAAGTTTCAAAAGTCTTGAAAAAAATTGTTGACACGGCGAGGGGGATTTAGTATAATAACCCTTGCCGTTCGTAAGACGGCTTCGAGTGGGGAGCATAGCTCAGCTGGGAGAGCACCTGCCTTACAAGCAGGGGGTCACAGGTT
>OGGJ01003041.1_pt1 | contig 10963 bp, 9 predicted proteins | sample 1571071 | NCBI WGS metagenome assembly OGGJ01 (sample SAMEA2581954, study PRJEB24529) | metagenome | biome: Human gut stool | place: China | collected 2011
GGACATGAATTATGAAGAAATCAATTAAGAAATTACTCGCACTGACACTGACAGGTGCATTTTTGGTAGGAACACTCACAGGCTGCGGAAAGAGCGGCGAGGACGATAAGACAATTACAGTTGCAGCATCTGCAACACCACACGCTGAGATTCTGGAGTACGCAAAGGATAAGCTCAAGGAGCAGGGCTATGATCTGCAGGTGACTGTTTTTGATGACTATGTAAAGCCAAACGAAGTGGTAGAAAGCGGCGACTTTGATGCCAACTACTTCCAGCATGTACTATATCTGGAAAGCTTCAATGAGGAGAAGGGCACACATCTTGCAGTTGCAGGTAAGATTCACTATGAGCCATTCGGTATCTATCCGGGAACAAAGAAGAGCTTGGATGAGATCGCAGACGGCGATTCTATCGCAGTACCAAACGATACAACAAACGAGGCAAGAGCACTGCTTCTTCTGCAGGATAATGGCATCATTACATTGAAAGATGGCGCAGGTATCAATGCAACTGTCAACGATATCGCTGAGAATCCACACAATGTAAAAATCGTTGAGCTTGAGGCTGCACAGGTAGCCAGAGTCGTTGATGAGACAGCATTTGTCGTATTGAATGGTAACTATGCACTTGCTGCCGGTTTCTCAGTAGGAAAGGATGCCCTTGCTTATGAGAAGAGTGATTCCGAAGCTGCCAAGACATATGTAAATGTAATTGCAGTAAAGGAAGGAAACGAGGACAGCGCAAAGATCAAGGCACTGGTAGATGTATTGAAGTCTGACGATGTGAAGAAGTACATCAACGATACTTACGATGGAGCGGTTCTTCCTTACGAGGAGTAATTATGGCGAAATGGTTATCCGCTTGAACAGACAGGCAGGCGTATAACGATAGTGCACAAAAGATAAACGACATGAACTACCCGGTTCTCTGTACATTCCCAATGACAGTCGGAGTGACAGACAGCCGGGTATTTTTTACGAAAAAAATGGAAATTTCTGGTCGGATATAAAAAGAACGCATAACAGCCATATAGATAGCGGATGTCAATTGCCTTAAAACAAAAAAATCGAAAGTATTTGCCACGATTTTAGATAAAAAATAGAGAAAAATATGCATTTTGCTCTTGTTTTTTTCGAGGATTCTCTATAAAATAGAAAACAGACGGTTTAAATGCATGATTCATACAATGCAAATAAATGTGAAAGGTATAAGGTAGCTGAAATGAAGAAATACAAGGATATGAGTAAAGACGAGTTATTGACATTAAAGGCCGCTCTTATGGAGGAATACAAGGAAGAACAGGCAAAAGGCCTGAACCTCAATATGGCAAGAGGAAAGCCTGGATTCGCCCAGTTAGCACTTTCCATGCAGATGTTAGATGAGATTAATAGCAAATCTGATATGCGTACCTTGCTTGGAAATGATACAAGAAACTATGGAGATTTGGATGGTATCGGAGAGTGTCGTCAGCTTATGGCAGACATGATGGAAGTCAAGAAGGAGAACATCATCGTATATGGTAACTCCAGTCTGAACGTTATGTACGATACAGTTTCCCGTTCGATGACACACGGTGTCAATGGTTCGACTCCTTGGTGCAAGTTGGATAAGGTCAAGTTCCTCTGCCCGGTACCTGGATATGACAGACATTTTAAGATCACAGAGTTTTTTGGCATTGAGATGATCAACATCCCGATGAATTCCGATGGACCGGATATGGATTTGGTTGAGAAATACGTAAATAACGATGCCGCAGTGAAGGGTATCTGGTGTGTGCCGAAATATTCAAATCCAACCGGAATCGTATATTCCGATGAGGTGGTAAGAAGATTTGCAGCATTAAAGCCGGCAGCCGAAGACTTCCGTATCTTCTGGGATAATGCATACTGCATCCATCATCTGTATAAGGATCAGCAGGCAGAAATCCCGAATATCTTAGAGGAGTGTGCGAAGGCCGGGAAACCGGATATGGCATATATGTTTGCTTCGACATCAAAGATCACATTCCCTGGTTCCGGTGTTTCTGCAATCGCAACTTCTACAACAAATGTAGAATTTATCAAGCAGCAATTAACCGTACAGACAATCGGTCATGATAAGATCAATCAGCTCCGTCATACAAGATTCTTCAAGAATATTGATGGACTGAAGGCACATATGGAGAAGCATGCAGATATCTTACGTCCGAAGTTCGAGGCAGTTTTAAATGCATTTGATCAGGAGCTTACAGGACTGGAGATCGGTTCGTGGGTAAAGCCGCTTGGCGGATATTTCATTTCCTTTGATGCACTCGAGGGCTGTGCGAAGAAGATTGTTGCAATGTGTAAGGATGCAGGCGTGGTACTGACAGGTGCCGGTGCAACTTATCCGTATGGCAAAGATCCAAAAGACAGCAATATCCGTATTGCTCCTTCGTTCCCATCTGTGGAAGAGATGGAAGCAGCATCGAAGATTTTCGTGCTTTGCGTGAAGCTTGCAAGTATCGATAAGTATCTGGAAGCATAAGCTTGTCAGGACAATTAAATAGAGAGTGCTCGAATCCCGGTGTGAAAGCACCGGGATTTTTTGCAAAATGCTGGAATGAAATAATTTAATAACTGACATACTAATTTCAGAATGCGGAATCCGAAATACGAGAATAATCAGACATTTGATATATCAGAAATGCCAGAAGCAATTCTCGTATTTTTGATTCGTGAATAAATGGAGGAATTCGTATGAAGGATCGAATCGAGACATTGAAGGAATATCTGAAGCGGCTTGGAGAAGGAGAGTCGCTGGAAGCAGTAAGAAAAGATTTCGTGGAAGTATTTAAGGATGTTGATCCTGCGGAGATCATGAAGGCAGAACAGGAGATGCTTGCGGAGGGAACACCGCTTTTGGAGGTGCAGAAGCTGTGTGATGTGCATGCCGCACTCTTTCATGGAAAGACGAGGGAGGAACAGATTGCGAATGCGGAAAAGGCAGTGCATGCGTCAGCACTGCGGGAAGAACGGGAGTCAAAGACGCGTGAACTGGCGCAGATCAAAGGACATCCGCTATGGCTGTTTGCAAATGAGAATGGTGCTCTTGCTATGCTGCTAGAACAAGCAGAGGAGAAGATCAAGGATGGCAGTGCGAACAAGAAGACGTTGGAATCGTTGCGTGGCATCTCCATTCACTATGCGAAGAAGGGAGATCTTCTGTACCCGGTTTTGAATGTGCGGTATGGGATATCCGGACCGGCAAGTGTGATGTGGACGGTTGATGATGAGATCCGGGATGAGATTTCATTTCTTGCGAAGATGAATGATAAAGAATCCGAATGGCAGGAGCGGTTTGCAACGGTAGTAGCACGGGCACAGGAGATGATCTACAAAGAGGCAAATATTTTGTTCCCGAACTGTGCGGCGAATTTCACGGAGGAAGAGTGGATCGGTATCTACCATGACCAGAAGGATTACGCAGTCTGTTTCGGTGTGGAGCCGGAAATCTGGCAGAAGGCAGAGGACAATCAATATGTGCCGGAGATATCGCTCACAGAGACGGAAATCCGCATGCCGGGCGGACATCTGACGATTACACAGCTGATTGCACTTCTGAATACGATTCCGATGGAGATCACATTTGTGGATGTGGACAATATCAATCGTTTCTTCAATGAAGGACCGAAGGATTTCAAACGTCCCGGGATGGCAATCGACCGGGAGGTATTTTCCTGTCACCCGCCGAAGATTGAAGCAACCGTGAGAAGAATTATTGGAGAATTCCGCGCGGGGGCATTGGATGAGGTGCCAATCTGGATGGATAAAAACGGAAAATGTATGCTTGTCAGATACATGGCGGTACGCGATAAAGAGGGGAAGTATCTCGGCACGCTGGAGCTCGTGCAGGATATGGGATTTGCAAAGGAGCATTTTCAGCCGGAAAAGCGGCAGGAGGAGATATGGTAAGCGGAGAAATGGCTTGTATATGCGGCACGTAAATGATAAAATCTGATGTATATGCCAGAAATAAATGTACGACTTAAAATAGGAGAAATCAGATGAAAATTACAATCATTGCAGTGTCCGTATCTGCACTTTCACAGATCCAGATATTTCAAAAAGAATATGCAAAAAAATACCCGGAGGATGCAATTGATTTTGCAGTCTTTTATGTGGCAGGAATGGAAAACAAATATCTGATGCATCCGGAGATTCTGGAGAATGCAGTCCGTGAGGCGGATGTTGCAATCATTGACCTGATGGGCGTTTCAGAGGCGTTGCGGGAGATTGTCAGACGCGGTTTAGAGGAGTGCCGGGGACAACGGATTGTGATTGGTAACGAATTGCGTGAATATCTGCGCCTCGGAACATTTTCCATGGAAGCAATGGGTAAAATGATGAAGTCCTCCCAGAAGAAACCGCAGACAGGAGATGTGTCAGAGGAGGAAGCTAAGCAAGCGGATACGAAGGAAAACAAAAAACCGACAGCCAGTGCGTTAGAGAAGATGCGCCGGATACGAAGAATGGCGATGATCCTTGGCAATGTCCTTCCATTTGGCATGACAAAGGATATGAAGCAGGTGTTTTTGCTGATGGACTATTGGCAGCAGGCAACCTACACGGATATAGAATCATTCTTCTATCTGATTTTACGAAGATATTGCGGCAGGAGCTTTCTGCCGAAGGAAAAGCCTTGTACGATGCGGTACGGAATCTATCTGAAAGATCCGTTTTCACTTGCATGCGAAGATACGCTCGAGAAATATTGGAAGAAAAATCCGTATGACAAAGGCAGGGATACGATAGCATTTTTGTTTTACGGACATGCATATCCGAACGATTATCTGCCAATCGTGCGTATCATTTGTGAAAAATTAAGAGAAAAATATAACATACTTCCGATTGCATTCTCACAAAATGAGGATCGTGATCAGGAGAAATTAAAGAGTTATCTCTGCCAGAAGAAGTACCCGGTATCCGCGGTGATCAATACGATGCCATTCCGGCTTGGGGCAGGTCCGATGGGCGGAAATGCAGACGGTGCAGTGCAGATTCTGAAGGAACTGCAGGTGCCGTATATCAAGCCATTCTGCCTGACGAAAATCACAGAGCGAAGATGGCAGGAAGCATCCGCGGTCAATCCGGGCGAGTTCCTGATCAGTATGTTGCTGCCGGAATTAGATGGGGGAATCCTGACATTTCCGGTTGGTGTGATGGGGGAAGCGACGGTATCCGAATTGCAGCCAATCACAGAACGGATTGATACACTTGTGGCACGGCTGGAAGGATATCTGAGGTTACAGAAGCTGGCAAATCAGGATAAGAAGCTGGCGTTCGTGTTCTACAATTACCCGCCGGGCGAAAGCAATGTTGCATCCGCGGCATTTCTTGATACCTTTGCATCGGCGGCAGAAGCTTTGAAGCAGTTAAAACAGGCGGGATATCAGGTGGAAGCCCTGACGGCTGAACAGCTTCGGGAGGCGTTCGTTATGGATGGTAATTGCAATGCGCCACAGTGGAGCGACGAGGCCGAGGCTGCGATTACATACAGGCTGGATGGAGAGGACTATCCAGTGAAGGGGATTCGATGTGGAAATGTATTTCTTGGGTTACAGCCGTTGCGGCAGGACGGAGACAGTAAAGCGGATATCATCGAGAACTACCATGACCGGAATCAGGAACCACCGAAGGCATATCAGGCATTTTACCGTTATATAGGGGGAGAATTTGGCGCGGATGCAGTGATTCATTTCGGTACACACGGGACTTTGGAATTCCTTCCGGGCAAGGACAATGGCATGATGGGACAATGCTGGCCGGACCGTCTGATCGGGACAGCTCCGCATTTTTATTATTACTATATCGGGAATCCTTCGGAAGCTATGATCGCCAAGCGGAGAACGCATGCTACGATTATCAGTTATCAGGCACCTGCTTTGAAGAAAAGCGGAATATATGGTGAATTGCAGGAATTAAAAGAGACGATCGCTGAGTATAGGGAGAGTATGCAGAGCGCACCGGAACGTTGTGACGATCTGTTAAGACAGATTGACAGACTGGCGGAAGCATGTGGATGTACAGGGGATCTTGAGCAGATCGAGGAATATTTGTATGAATATGAAAATAGTCTGATCACGGATGGCTTGCATGTGATGAATGCGGAGGAGGACTTTTGCATGCCTTAGATGGGGAATATGTCCCTGTTGGAACTGCGGGAGACGTGGTGAAAAATCCGGATATCCTTCCATCCGGGCGGAATCTTGTGCAGTTTGATCCGCGGTTGGTTCCGACTAAAACGGCATATGAGCGGGGCGCAAGAGCCGCACAGCTTGCCGTGGAACAATATAAAAAGCAGACAGGCAGCTATCCAGATACGACAGCCGTGATTCTCTGGGGATTGGAGACATCCAGAAGTCAGGGCGAGACAGTCGGGCAGATCTTATATTATCTGGGACTTCGTCTGAAAACAGACCGTGCGAGCTTTGATGACCGTCTGGAGATTATTCCGCGGGAGGAGCTTGGAAGACCGCGTATGGATGTGGTGATCCATATGTGTGGATTCTTCCGGGACATGTATCCGAATCTGGTAGATAACCTGAATGAAATGCTACAACAGATTCTTGCGTTGGATGAGCCGGATGAAGCGAATTATTTTACGGCAAATACGAGAAAACTGGCGCATACACTGATGAAAGAGCAGGGAATGGACGAGACACGGGCATGGGAGATGGCGTCCTGCCGGATCTTTGGCCCGAAGGAGGGAGAATATGCGACGCGTCTTACGGATGTTGTGAAAAAAGGAAGCTGGAAAGCAGCGGAGGAGCTTGGAACAGGCTTTACAGCGGATCTTTCGTATGCGTATTCGTACCGGCACAGAGGCGAGGCAGCAGCCAGCGTACTGAAACATCAATATGAAAATGTAGACTACATCTCGCAGATACGGAACAACGTGGAATATGAACTCACCGATCTCGATCATTATTATGAGTTTTATGGTGGACTTTCCAAGGCGGTGGAAAACCAGAAGGGCGAAAAGCCGGTGATGCTTGTCGCAGATACCGTCGGGGAAGACGTCAAGGTACAGGATATCCGGGAAGCACTGAACCGGGGAATAAGAACGCGCCTATTGAATCCTGCATGGATCGAGGGCATGATGCGGCATACCTATCATGGCGTGCAGCAGATTGAAAAGCGGTTTGAAAATGTGATGGGATTTGCGGCATCGACGGATGCAGTGGACAGCCAGACATTTTCGGAGATGACGCGTTGTTATGTGGCGGATGAAGAACTGCGCAGGCAGATGACAAAGAGTAACAAATGGGCGTATATGAAGATGATGGAACGCCTTATGGAAGCAAATCATCGAGGGTATTATCAGGCAACCGAGGAAGAGTTAGAATCGATCCGGGAGGCGTATATCGAGGCAGAAGGAGAGGCAGAGGAGTAAGATGCAAAGGAAAAAGATAGACAATGTATATCCGTTCACGGCGATTGTCGGTCAGGAGAAGATGAAGGAAGCAATCGTGTTGAATCTCATCAATCCGGCACTCGGCGGTGTACTAATCCGGGGACAGAAGGGAACTGCCAAGACGACTGTCGTCCGTGCAATCCCGAACCTCATGCATAAACTGAAAATTGTAGAGATTCCGGCAAATGCAACCGAGGATCGTGTTGCAGGAACAATCAATATTGAGGCGGCATTGAAGGATGGAGAAAAGAAATTTGAACCGGGACTTTTGAAAGAAGCAGACGGAAATATCCTGTATGTTGATGAGGTAAATCTGCTTGATGATCATATCGTGGATCTGCTCTTAGATGCAGCGGCAACGGGCAGAAATACAGTGGAGCGTGAAGGGATCTCCTGTACGCATGCGTCAAAGTTCATATTGATCGGTTCGATGAACCCAGAGGAGGGAAATCTTCGACCACAGCTGCTTGACCGGTTTGGAATGGTTGTGGATGTGACAGCAGAGGAGGATGTAGACAAGCGAATCCAGATTGTCGAGAACCGGCTTGCCTACGAACAGGATGCATCGGGATTTTGTAAGAGATTCGAGGAACGTCAGGCGTATCTGCGCACGAAGATCGACAAAGCCAGAGCACTTTTGCCGGAGGTGACAATGAGCCGGGAACTTCTGCGCCTGTCCGCGGAAATCTGTATTGCCTATGGTACAGACGGACACCGCGCAGATATCGGAATCGTGAAAACAGCAAAGACAATCGCAGCGTATGAAGGAAGAAAACGGGTCAAAAAGGAAGATATCTCCAGTGCGGCACAGTATGTACTGCCGCACCGTATGCATAAAAATCCGTTGGATAACGGGCAGATGAATCCGGAGATGATGGAACAGATATTGTCCCGAAAAGGAGAAAAACGTGAACCGGAGACATCCGGGGAGGGAGACTAGACTCTGCGAAGCAGAAAAATGTGGATATGCAGGAGGAAATATTTCTCCCGGTTGAGCAAAGTGGAAGGGAACGCTCGATTATAGAGGTACTAGATGAGATGATGGCATCTCTGGAGCTTCCGTTTTCACAGAAACGTGCGGCACAATTAAAGATAAAAAAAGGAAAGCACAGTGGATCTGTGGTGCCATCCGAAGCAGAAAGGAAAATGTGCGGCCTTTCGGATGTTGATATCCCGGCGACGATCCGGACATGTGTGGAACGTGGAAGCCACATGGACTTCAGGGACAGATCATGCCAGAAGATCTGCGTATGAAACGATATCGCAACAAGAAGCACAGTACCGTACTTTTTGTTGTGGATGCCAGCCGGTCGCAGGGTGCGAACAAACGCCTTGCATTTGCAAAAAGCGCAGTGATGGCAATGCTTGAAAAAGCCTATTGTGACCGCGACCGGGTGGGACTAATCTTATTTGGAGATAAGCATGCCACGGTGAAGCTGCCATTTACAAAGAGCGTGGATGTCGCGGCTGAGAACATGCGGGAGCTGAAAGCAAAGGGCAATACACCACTTGCGATGGGGCTGCGTTTGGCAATACAGGTACAGATGGCAGACCGTCGCAAATATCCGGAGGATATCCATCTCACCGTGCTGATCACAGATGGAAAGTCCAATTATGATACAGAACATGGGAATCCGGTAAAGCTGGTGTATCAGGCAGCGGAGGATTTGAGGAAAAATGAGTTGCCGCTTTTGGTGATTGATACCGAAAACAGTATATTCGGAATGGGAATCGGAGCGAGAATCGCAGAGCTTGCAGATGGTGCATATGTGAAATGTGCAGAGTAACCGGATGGAGCCAGACGATAAGAAAGTTGAAAAAGAAATGAACAAGATCGAAGAATATTACAATAAATTCAATGAGGAAAAAAGACTAAATTCCAGACACGGGCAGATCGAGTACCGTATCACGATGAAATATATTCATGACTATCTGGATGTGCGGATGCAGGAATTGAAGGTTACGAACCGGGAAGATATCAGGATTCTCGACATCGGTGCCGGAACCGGACGTTATAGCGTGGCACTCTGTGAGGAAGGTTACGATGTGACGGCTGTGGAGTTGGTAAAACATAACTTAGGTATATTGAAGCAGAAAAACAGCAACGTACATGCGATGCAGGGAAATGCGCTGCATCTGAAGAAGCTGGAAGATAATACCTATGATCTGACGCTTCTCTTCGGACCGATGTATCATCTGATGACGAAGGAGGAGAAGATTCAGGCACTCTCCGAAGCAAAGCGTGTGACGAAGCCGGGCGGAATTATATTGGTCGCCTATGTGATGAATGAGTATGCCGTGGTTGTATATGGTATTCAGGAAAATCACATAGAAGAAAGCGTGAAGAATGGAACATTGGATGCATCGTATCATACGGTACCTGCAGCGGATAGTCTGTATGCATTCGAACGGATTGAGGACATTGACGGCTACAACGAAGCGGTTGGATTGAAGCGGGAGAAGATTTTGTCCCCGGATGGACCAGCCAATTATATCCGTCCGTTTGTGAATCAATTGAGTGAGGAGAGCTACGAGCTTTTCGTGGCATATCAGTTGAAGGTGTGTGAGAGGCTGGATCTGATCGGAGCAGGAGCACATACGGTGGATATACTGAGGAAGTAGAGGAGAAGAAAGAATGGAACAAGGAAGCCTGCCGGAGCGCTATCTGTCGCGTTCGGTGATTAAACATATACGAAGATTGAATCCGAAGCTTTCGGTATCGGCAGCAGTTGGAAACGATTATGCGAACCTGCATGGAAGCGTAAGTGCAGATGGCATCGGTGATACGCCGTGGATCGCGTGGGTGAAAGCGATGAATAATTTTGCGTGCTCCGGCGGACAGGTCGAGGGTGCACGTCTTACGATGCTCCTGCCGGGAAATGTAAAGGAATCATGGATCAAAGGCTATATGGCAGATTTCAATTCCTATGCAGAAGCAAAGGGCATACAGATCTTAGGTGGTCACACCCAGGTGTCTGAAGTATTTGCGCGGGCGCAGTTTGTTGTGACAATGCTTGGAACAGCGAGCGAGTACCATGCAAATAAAAAGAAAATCAAGCCGGACTATGAGATCGTCATGGTCGGGCAGGCGGGTCTGATGGGTGCAGATATAATTCTGAAGGAAAAGCGGGAAGAACTGCATACGCGGTTCCCGGATTTCTATCTGGATATGGCAAGTGTCAAGGAGGATGCGTATAGCATTGCGGATGCGGCGCGGAAGATTGCAGATTCCGGCATGGATATCTGCTATATGCATGATGGCTCATCGGGTGGTGTCTATGGTGCCCTGTGGCAGATGGGCGTCTGGATGGATAAGGGCTTTGAGGTACAACATGTAGATATTCCAATCCGACAGGAGACAATTGAAATCTGCGAGTTCTTCAATATCAATCCGTATCTCCTAGATGCAACCGGGTGTCTGTTTGCAGTCGTGGAAGATGGAAAGATGCTGGTGGAATATCTGGCAGAGCAGGAAATGGAAGCCGCCGTGATCGGTGTTGTGACAGAGAAAAAAGAGAAGCTGATCGTG
>OGGJ01003049.1_pt1 | contig 10947 bp, 8 predicted proteins | sample 1571071 | NCBI WGS metagenome assembly OGGJ01 (sample SAMEA2581954, study PRJEB24529) | metagenome | biome: Human gut stool | place: China | collected 2011
CGGGAGTAAATTCCACCACCAAATGTGGTGGTGGAATTTAAAATTTCATTTTTGGGTATATTATTTTTTTAATATTTAGAGTGACAAAACAATATATTTATAATAAAATGATATTGTCAAATTATTAATAAAAAGCATACGAAAGAGAGGAGTAAGTTATGCAGGACATTAGTATCATTGGAATTGTTGTTGCAGTTGTTGTTCTTGTTATCCTGTTGTTTATGGCAATCGGATACGTGAAGGCACCGCCTGATATGGCATATATCATTTCAGGTGTGAAGAAAAAATCAAAGGTAGTTATTGGAAAGGCGAGCATACGTATTCCGTTTTTTGAGCGTCTTGATAAGCTGAATCTCAGACTGATACCTATCGATGTAAAGACGAGCAATGCAGTACCGACAGCAGATTATATCAATATCAACGTCGATGCTACGGTAAACGTAAAGATCAGTAATAATCCTGAAAAGCTACGCCTTGCGGCTGAGAATTTCCTTAACAAAAACACAGAGTATATCGCCGGTGTTGCCAGAGAGGTTCTCGAGGGTAATGTACGTGAGATCGTTGGAAAAATGAAGCTTGAAGAGATGGTCTCAGACCGTCAGAAGTTTGCCAATCTGGTAAAAGAGAATGCAGAGCCTGATCTTGCGGCAATGGGACTTGATATCATCAGCTTTAATGTGCAGAATTTCGTGGATGGCAACGAGGTAATAGAGAATCTTGGTATCGACAATATCGTAAAGATTAAAAAGGCCGCCGCCATCGCAAGGGCAGAGAGTGAGAGAGACATCAAGGTAGCTCAGGCTTCGGCTGACAAAGAGTCAAATGATGCAGCGGTTGCGGCACAGACAGAGATTGCCAAGAAACAGAATGAGCTCGCTATCAAGAAATCAGAGCTTCAGATGGAGGCTGATACAAAGAAGGCTATGGCGGATGCGGCTTACGACATTCAGAAGGAGGAGCAGCGTAAGACCATTGAGGTTGCCACAGCAAACGCTGATATTGCAAAGCAGGAGCGAGAGATTGAGTTAAAGCAGAAAGAGGTTGCAGTAACAGAGCAGTCTCTTGAGGCAGAGGTCAAGAAAAAGGCTGAAGCCAATAAATACGCGGCACAGCAGCAAGCAGAGGCACAGCTCTACCAGCGTCAGAAGGAAGCTGAGGCAAGACAGTTCGAGGCACAGCGTCAGGCGGAGGCACAGAAAGCAGAGGCAGAAGCCATGAGATATGCCAAGGAGCAGGAAGCTGCCGGTATCCGTGCAGTCGGAGAGGCAGAAGCATCAGCTATCCAGGCAAAGGGTATTGCAGAGGCTGAGGCTATGGAGAAAAAGGCAGAGGCATATGCCAAGTACAATAAGGCAGCCGTTGCAGAGATGATGATTAAGGTGCTGCCTGATATCGCAGCCAAGGTTGCAGAGCCACTTGGACAAATCGACAAGATTACTATTATCGGTGGCGGTGATGGCGAAAATGGTGTAGGCAAGGTTGCCGGAAATGTACCGGTTGTAATGGCAAAGGTATTTGAGAGTATGAAAGAGACAACAGGTATTGATTTATCTGAGATTATCAACGCTGATTCATATGACGCAAAGGTAAATCGCAACGTAAATGTAACCGGACTTGATGGAGTAAATCTCGTTGTAAATGCGGATACGGACAAAAACGGTGAAAAGACTGAAAATTAAATAGTGTTATATTAATCCGCTATACGATATGTGAGTATAGCGGATTTTTAATATTTTCTGAAAAAAGACAAATATTTGAAAATTACAGGATTATATGATATATTTTGTTGCATAAAAGCAGATTGCCTGTACATGGTGACATATATAAATAATGAAGAGGAAAATCTATGAACGATAAAAGAAAGATAATAGCAATATTTATAATTGTTGCGATAGTAGCTGCGCTGGCTGCAGTTGCCACCTTTTTTGTGATTAAATCAGCAAAAAAAGAGGCTCGAGGCTCGTCACAGATGACAGAAACAGCCACAGAGGATAGTTCAGATAAGGAAGACCCGCAGCATACGGGAGGCAATGCAGGCTCAATGAGTGCGACATCTGATGATGGAGCTTCTGCGGATGAGACACAGATACTGTCTGCAAGCTCTGTTGCGGAAAACAGTAAGCTGACTTTCGGAATTGATGTATCTAAATATCAGGGCACCATAAAGTGGGACAAGGTTGCCGCAGGCGGAATTGATTTTGCGATGATACGTGTTGGCTACAGAACCCAGAAAACAGGCGAGATGTGTGTTGATACAAATGCCAGATACAACATGCAGGAGGCACAGAAAAATGGCATAAAGGTCGGAGTGTATTTCTTCTCATCAGCAGTAAATGAAACAGAAGCCATTGAGGAGGCAGACTGGGTAGCAGACTACATCTCAAAATATCAGATTACATATCCGGTGGCATTTGACTGCGAGGGCTTCACAGACTCAGCCAGCAGACAGTATGGCATGCCATCGGAGGCCCGCACCAAAGTAGCTGAGGCATTTTTGCAGGAAATATATAATAAAGGATATACACCTATGTTTTACGCTGCAATGAATGAGTTGTCACAAAACAGCCAGTGGGATACTAAAGCGCTGGAGAGCAGATACAAAATATGGGTGTCACAATATCCGGATACAGCTTATCCACAAACACCACAGTCATCATATGAGGGTACACATGCTATGTGGCAGTATACCAACAAGGGAAAGGTGTCAGGGATTGATAAGCCGGTAGATTTGAATGTTGCATACTTTGGGTTTGATGAAACAGAGTCTGCAAAAAATGGAGATGCGGCTGACAATGCAACAGCTGATCCGGAAGCAAACATGAAGTTTTCGGATGTAAATGAGACCGTAACTGCCAAGGAGAGCGTCAATCTGAGGGATATTCCAAGTCAGGGCAATGACAGCACAATTAAGGTAACGCTGAATAACGGTGATACAGCAACAAGAACAGGCGTCAGTGACAGTGGATGGTCACGTGTCGAATATAATGGACAGACATATTATGCCATTTCAAACTACCTCACAACAGATATGAACTATGTAGTTCCCGGGCAGGACGGAAGTGGCAGCGGAGACGGACTGAAGACAAAGTTCAAGGAGTGTAATGATACTGTCACTGCAAAAATAGAGGTTAATCTGCGTGCACTTCCAAGTGTCACAAATCCGGATGCTACAGTTGTTGCAACGATAAAAAATGGGGAAACCGTCACCAGAACCGGAATCAATGAGGAGTTTGGCTGGTCACGCGTGGAATATAATGGACAGACACTTTACTGTGTGACAAGCTATCTGAGTGTGCAGTGATATAATGTGATATAATGAACGCAGTGTTTTGGAGAATAAAGTCAAAAAAATAAAATGTTATTAATCTAAAATCATGCATAAAGTAGAAATAGTGTAAAAATGTCATGGATATAATGATAGAATTGTTTGAGATAGTGCGTTAAAATACAAAATAACGAAATACGTAAGTAAAGGGGCATTTTATGGAATACTCAGCAATTTTTCATGACATGGATAAAAGATTCTGCTATGCGATAGATAAGGATTTGTTTGTGATACGCGTGCAGGTAAAAAAGGATGATATGAAGGAGGTAATCCTTCACTATGAGGACAAGTATATACCTATGGAGCGCAAGGATACGCGAATGACTCTTCCTATGAAGAAGGTAGCAACCTCACAGTTTCACGATTATTATGAAGCTCAGCTTCGGATGAATCTGATATGTCTGAGATACTTTTTTGAATTTACAGACATGCAGGGTGAAAAGGTATATTACGGCAATTATGAGTTTGACAAGGAGTGCATCACAAACAGGGACAGAATGTTTGACTGCCCGCAGAATCTCAGAGAGGAAGAGATGTTTGAGGTGCCACAGTGGGCAGCCAACAAGGTAGTGTATCAGATTTTTCCGTCGCGCTTTGCAGCAACACAGCCGGTGGACAAAAAGCTGTGGTATAAGGCGCCGATTACGCCTATGGATGATTTGCATGGCAATCTTAGAGGAATCATAGAGCATCTGGATTATATTAAAGATCTGGGAATCGATGTGGTATATCTGACACCAATCTTTAAATCAAATTCATGCCATAAGTATGATACCATTGATTATTATCAGGTTGACCCATCATTTGGAACAACAGAGGATTTAAAGGAGCTCGTACAAAAATCTCATGAGCGTGGCATGAAGGTAGTGCTGGATGCGGTATACAACCACTCAGGAAGAGAATTTTTCGCATTTCAGGATATACTTGAAAAGGGTGAAAAGTCGAAATATCTCGACTGGTATTTTATCGACGAACTGCCACCTAAGGGTGAATGGGGAGAAATTCCAAACTTCAAATGCTTCGGCTATTACGGTGGAATGCCAAAGCTTAATCTGAAAAATCCTGAGGTTGAAAAATACATCACGGATGTTGCCTGCTACTGGATTAAGGAATGTGATATTGACGGATGGAGACTGGATGTAGGAGACGAAATCAGTCATTTCTTCTGGAAGAATTTCAGAAAGGCAATCAAGGCTGTAAAGAAGGATATGCTGATAATTGGTGAGATATGGCACTACGCAGGCGACTTCCTCGAGGGAGATGAGTGGGATACTGTAATGAACTATCCATTCTACCTGAATCTGATAGACCTGCTTGCAGATGAAAAGATAAATGTCAGTCAGTTTGTACAGAATCTGGGATATCTGAAGGGGCGCTTAAACAAAAAGTGCTATCCGCTGATGTGGAACCTGATTGACAGCCATGATACAGCAAGATTTTTACATCTGTGCCATGATAATAAGAAAAAGCAGCATCTCGCAGCAGCCTTTCAGCTGCTACTGCCGGGAATGCCTATGGTCTACTATGGTGATGAGTATGCAATGCCGGGAGCAAATGATCCGGACTGCAGACGAGGCATGTACTGGGATGAGGAATACCAGGACAAGGAGATGTATAATTGGTATAAGAAGCTCATGCAGATTAGAAAAGCACATGCATGCATCGTAGAGGGCGAAATGATTGAGACAATCACAAATGACGATGAGGATACGATTGTTATGATCAGAAAAAATGGCGAAGAGACAATCGCAATGCTTTTCAATTGCGGCAGCAGTGTAAAGGAATTTAAAGAGTATGCCGAGAAATATAATCTGCTGACAGATAGCGCATTTGACGGAAAAGTAGACGGGCTTGATGCTGCCGTAATTGTGCTTTAAAAATTATATAGGAAAAATAGGTAAATCGCAGTAAAATAATTTTATATGAGTTTTTATGGACAGGAAATTGCAGGTAGCTGCTTTTTCCTGTCTTTTTGCATAAAATCAATTCTGTTGAGGTAAAATTGAGATTGACATTGTATTGTATGAGTATAAAATACAAGGAATCAGGTGATGTACAATGAAAAGGCATAAAATATGTAAAATTATTTTGGCTATACTGGCAGTTTTTTTATGTGTGGCTTTTTATGAGTTAATCGGAATCTGCATCACATATAAAAAACAGCCGGCGGTGTCTGATGCTACTATAAAGGAAACACAAAATATTATGAGTGTGGCGGGGAGAGAGAATACGGAAAGAGCAGTAATCATTGAAAAAAATTCGCAGGCTCTTTTAGAAAGAGTGAGATTAATCCAAAATGCAAAGGATGAAATAATCCTTTCTACATTTGCATTTAAATCAGACGAAAGCGGAAAATTGATTTTAGGAGCACTGCATGATGCGGCAGACAGAGGCGTACATGTCCGCATATTGGTAGATGGAATGGAGAGCTGGATTGATATGGAGGGTAATCCATATTTTTATGGATTATCTTCGCATGAGAATGTTGAGATTAAGCTGTACAATAAAGCAAATCCGCTTAAGCCATGGAAGACAATGGGAAGAATGCATGATAAATATCTGATTGCAGATGGTAAAATATATATTCTTGGCGGAAGAAACACATATAATTATTTTTTGGGTGATTTTCCGGGGCATAAAAATTTTGACCGGGATGTGTTAGTTGTCTGCGATGAGCCACAGAAAGATAATTCGGTCAATCAGCTTTGGAATTATTTTGAAACAATATGGGAACAGGAGGACTGTCGGTATTTTCATAACAGTAAAAAATTAGCTGACAGACAATCTGTAAAGAAAGCAGTTTTAGAGCTGCAGGAAGGGTATCAGCAATATTTTGTAGTTAATAAGGAAAAAATTTGTGATACAGATTATGCGGATGAAACCTTTGAAACAGAAAAGATTACATTGTTATCAAACCCAATCCACACCGGGGCTAAGGAACCGGTGGTATGGTATCAGTTGGGAGAATTAATGAAAAATGCAAAGGAACGCGTAAAAATTCATACACCATATATTATTTGCAATGATATGATGTATAATACATGGGAGGAAATTGCACAGAAGGTTCCGGACTTTTCTATTATGACAAATTCTGTTGCAAATAACGGAAATCCATTTGGAGCTGCTGATTATGCCAAAAACAGAAACAGAATTTTAGAAACAGGAATTGATATCTGGGAATATGAAGGCGGTTATTCGTATCATGGAAAAAGTATTCTGATTGACGATGATCTGTCAGTAATAGGTTCATTCAATATGGACATGAGAAGTACTTATCTGGATACAGAGCTGATGCTTGTAATACGCAGTAAAGAGATTAATAAACAGCTGGAGGATGGCATGATGGAGTATGAGAGCGTGTCCAGACAGGTATTAGACGACGGAACATATTATGATCCGTATCATGTAAAGCCGATTGAATTAACAGAAAAACATAAAAGAAAGGTGTTTCTGGTACAGCATCTGCTTGGATGGGCAAGGGATTTGTTTTGATTAAAGGAGAATATAAAGCGTGTTTAAGATATTAATTGTAGAAGATGATAAGGAATTAAGTCTGTTATTCCAAAAGGTGCTTGAAAAGAGCGGATATCAGGTCAAAAGTGCGTCGGATGGAGCACAGGCACTGGAGGTATTGGACAGAGAGTATATTGATTTAATCATTTCCGATATAATGATGCCGGTTATGGATGGATATGAACTTGTGTCGGAGCTTCGTTCGGCGGGATATCAGATACCGGTGCTTATGATTACTGCAAAAAGCAGCTTTGATGATATGCGTCAGGGCTTTCTTTCGGGAAGTGACGACTATATGGTAAAACCCGTAAATGTCAATGAAATGGTTTTGAGGGTAGGAGCACTGCTTCGTCGTGCACAGATACTGAACGAACACAAAATTGTGATTGGTTCAACCGAGCTTGATTATGATGCAATGACAGTTGTGACCGGTGATGAAACGCTTGTCCTGCCCAAAAAGGAATTCCTGCTTTTATATAAGCTGGCAGCTTCACCGGGCAGGACATTTACGAAGCAGCAGCTAATGGATGAGGTATGGGGATATGAGACGGAGGCAGACCCACATACGATAGAGGTACATATAGGAAGAATCAGGGAGCGTTTTAAAGAAAATCCGGATTTCGAAATTGTAACAATGCGTGGTCTGGGATACAAGGTGGTGAAAAAATAATGGAACATAAAAAGAAAAAAGAATTGCGTATCCGCTCATGTCTGACCGGTGCAATCTGGCTGGCACTTGCATTTTCTATGTTGATATCAGCCTTGTTGTTTGCGTTTTTGAATCATTTTTTGGATTTGCCCGGGAAAATACCGGGCCTTGGCTGGCTTTTGATTTTTAATACATTGATAGCAGGACTTATTACATCATTTATCAATGCAAGGCTTCTTGAGCCGATTACCAGGCTCAGTAAAGCAATGAAAGCAGTTTCACAGGGAGATTTTGAACAGCATCTGGAAACAAACAGCCGCATAGCCGAGATTGGAGAATCCTATCAGAGCTTTAATGTCATGACAAAAGAGCTTCGTGCAACAGAGATGCTGCAAATGGATTTTGTATCCAATGTTTCCCATGAGTTCAAGACACCAATCAATGCAATTGAAGGCTATACGATGCTGCTCCAGGGAGATGAGCTGTCACAGGAGCAGGAGGGGTATGTAGAAAAAATCCTGTTTAATACTCAAAGGCTTTCAGGTCTTGTTGGAAATATTTTGTTGTTATCAAGGCTGGAAAATCAGAATATTCCAATGAAAAAAACCAAATATCGTTTGGATGAACAAATCCGTCAGGCATTTCTTTCATTGGAAGACAAATGGACTGAAAAAGGAATTGGCTTTCAGGTGGAGATGGAGGAGGTCAGATATGTTGGAAATGAAGGGCTTTTTATGCATATCTGGATGAATCTTTTGGATAATGCAATCAAGTTTAGTCCACAAAATGGGACAATCACCATGTTTCTAAGGCATGAAAATGATTCTGTGCAGTTTATTCTGGAAGACGAGGGACCGGGAATCGCGGATGATGCAAAAGCCAGAATATTTGACAAGTTTTATCAGGTGGATGGTTCTCATAAAGCCGAGGGAAACGGCCTTGGCCTGGCACTTGTGAAAAGAATTGTAGACATCGCCGGTGGAACAATCAAAGCTGAAAACCGGGAATACGGAGGATGCAGATTTGTAGTAGAACTGCCAATAAAGAATTATAATGAGTAGCTATTTAGAACATGATAGTTACAATAATAAAATAATAAGATAAAAGATAGGAGAATTCATATGACATTTTATCAGGAACTGCAGTTAAATCAGGCCGGCTCTAAAAGCCTGCTGAAAAATAGTAAAACAATGAAAGAAAAACTATACCATGCGTTTGTATACATGGTGAAGATAGCTGTCACAATGGTTTTTTGCTTTGCCTTTGTCACTGCTTCAAGCATCATATTGGGAAAGGATAACAGCATTGTGGGAGTAGTGGTCTTATTATGCGTTATGGTATTTCGCAACGCTGATCTGGGAATCCATACCCGACATTCTACATGGCTTTTGGCATTGTTCTTTGTAATTATGACAGTATGCCCACATCTGGCAAATCAGCTTTCACCGCTTCCGGCGCTGCTTATAAACATTGCAGCTCTTGCAGTGCTGATTTTGTTCGGATGCCATAATCCATTTATGTTTAATCAATCTACACTGGTTCTTGGCTATTTATTGTTATATGGATATGATGTGTCAGGAAAAAGCTATATGCTTCGAATTGCAGGGATGGCTGCAGGCGCTGCAATCACATGCCTGGTATTTTACAGAAATCATAAAAACAGAGACTATAAAAGAAATATGAAAGCTGTAATTGAGGAGTTTGACCTTTCTTCATCACGTACAAAATGGCAGCTGTGCCAGATACTATGCGTACCGTTAGTTCTATGTATTGCACAGCTTTGCAATATGCCGCGTGCAATGTGGGCAGGTATTGCAGCCATGTCCGCCATACTGCCGTTTATGGAGGATATGCAGTACAGAGTCAGAAAAAGGATTGTCGGTAATATTGCCGGGGTTATATGCTTTACGGCATTATACTTCCTGCTTCCGCCATCAATCTATGCGTACATAGGAATTATAGGCGGAATCGGCGTGGGATTATCGGCACAATACGGCTGGCAGGCTGTTTTTAATACATTTGGTGCTCTGGCTATAGCTGCAGAGAGCTATGGGCTAAAGGGAGCAGTCAGCCTCAGGGTGATTCAGAATGTGTTCGGAGTCGTTTTTGCGTTGGTATTTTGCGCTGTATTTTATAGATTTATGTCAGTGAAAGAGGAAGCGGTTAATTAGGATAATGAAACTTGGGTTGAAAAAGGACGTAATTATGGTATAATTAGACCATAAATAAGGGGGTGTATATTATGCCGCAAATAATTCCAATTAAAGACTTGAAGAATACATCGGAGATATCTGATATGTGTCATAAGACAGAGGAGCCAATTTATGTTACTAAAAATGGCTATGGCGATATGGTAATTATGAGTCTGGAGACATTTGAAAAAAATTCTGGCATGAGTGATTTTTACGGAGATGTTACTTTTACAAAAGGAAAATACTCTGATTTAAAGAAAAAATAAGGCATCTTTGAGATGATTTTAAGGATTACTGATGGTTTTAAACTTTTCGAAATCGTGAAAATACAGATTGGGAAAGGAATAAAATTATGGGTAAGGACTTAAAAGGGAAAGAATTAGGTCGAGGTCTATCACAAAGAGCAGATGGTCGATACATGGGAAGGGCACAAGTCGAAGGTCATCCTATTGTTATATATGACTGGAAGCTGAAAGAGGTAAAAGCAAAGTTAGCGATAGCCATTGATGAAATGAAGCGGAGTAATCTGCTTCCGGGAATGGATGGTAAATCTATCACACTCAGTGAATGGTTTGAAGAGTGGTACACCAAATATAAAGCCCCGATGTTAAAGGATGGTGGTTCTCCATCTTACAAACGTAAATTTTTAAATTATTACGGAACACGTCTGGGTTCAAAGCCATTAGCAGATATTAGACAATTACATGTTCAAACTGCCATTGCAGATATGTTGGAAGCAGGGAGATCATCAAAGTCAGTTAGAGAAGCAACGGGAATTTTGCAGAATTGTATTGAAGCTGCTATGGCAAATGGTTTGATGGCTATTAACCCTGTTGTGGGTGTGGTAATACCTAAATGTGAGAAAGTGGAACGAAGAGTCTTGACTGTTGAAGAACAGGAAATATTTCTGGATTATCTGGCCAGAACAAAAAGCTGGTATGAAGAAATGTACAAGTTCATGTTACTTACCGGTATGAGAATCGGTGAAGTGGGCGGGTTACAGTGGGAAGACATTGATTTTGCAAATAGATTTATTTATGTGAAAAGATCATTGTCATATCAGTATGAAAATGGAAAAAAGACTATGAAATTGACGTCGCCTAAAACAGAAAATTCTGTAAGAAAGATTCCCTTTTTTGGAGAGACAAGAGAAATTCTTGAACAGCAGTTTGAAAAAGTAAAAAGAAAACGTCAGGATATGGGAGAAAGATGGAGACAACCAGAAGAATTTGGAAATTTAGTATTTTTAACATCTATGGGATCTCCAA
>OGGJ01003054.1_pt1 | contig 10934 bp, 9 predicted proteins | sample 1571071 | NCBI WGS metagenome assembly OGGJ01 (sample SAMEA2581954, study PRJEB24529) | metagenome | biome: Human gut stool | place: China | collected 2011
CGAAGCCATGTACACCGCACCCGATTCCGCAGGCTGCGCAGCTCTTCGAGCTACAAACTGCCAATGTGCGGGGTCGAGGGGGGCTCTCCTTGCCTTTCTCTGGGGGATCCAAAGGGGGTATTCTCTTTGGAAAGAGAATACCCCCTTTGACCGGCAGCAGCGCCTACGCGCTGCATTCCCCCTCCGCGCTCTGCGCGGAAAAACGCATCCCGCCTGCAAGGCAACCACCCTTTACACCCCTTGGTGTAAAACAATTTAGAGGAGTTTTATGTCAGAAAAACTCGTGACCAAAGGCATCGTCCTTCGCGCGACGGCGACGAAGGAGGCCGACTACATATTGAATATTCTGACCGACTCGCTCGGGCAGATCGCGGTCGTGGCGCGCGGGGCGCGGCGCAAGGGAAGCCGCATCGCCGCGGGCAGTGAGCTTCTGGCTTTTTCCGAGCTCGTACTCTATCAGCGCGGGAACTGGTACTACCTCGACGAGGCGTCAACGATCTCGCTGTTCGACGGTATCCGGCAGGACATTGAGCTACTGTCGCTCGCGTCGTATTTTGCCGAGATGACCGAGTGCGTCACGGCGGAGGACGAGCCCGTACCGGAGATCTTATCGCTGCTGCTCAACTCGCTCTATGCGCTCGACACGCTGCAAAAACCGCAGAGCATCGTCAAGGCGGCGTTTGAGCTCAAGTTACTCGCTCTTTCGGGCTACGAGCCGCTGCTCGACGGCTGCGCCGTCTGCGGCACGCACAACCCGAAAGAGCCGGTGTTTGACGCGCAGCAGGGCGTGCTGCTGTGCAGGGAGTGCGCGAGCCACGGCGGGGGCGGCCTTCTGCCGCTGGACGCGGGCTCGTTCGCGGCGATGCGCCATGTGCTGTTTTCCGAGCCGAAGCGGATGCTGTCGTTTTCCCTCTCGGGCGAGACGGAAAAGCGCTTTGCCGCAGCGTGCGAGGTGTTTGCGCAGGTGCAGCTTGACCGGCGATTCAAAACGCTGGACTTCTACAAAAGCATGAAAATTGACAACTAAACGAAATATTTGTCGAAAGAAATACGAATCGAAATCAAAATTTCGGAGAAAACTATGAGTGAACTGTTTGAAAAATCCATCCGCGTGCTGGAACTGCCGCGGCTATTGGAGATGCTCGAGCATCACGCGGTGAGCGCGGAGGCCAAGGCGCGGGCGCGACGGCTGACGCCATCGGATGATTTCGGCGAGGTCAACCGCCTGCTCGACGAGACGGACGCGGCGCGCAAGATGATCATGCTGCGCGGCAGCCCTGCCTTTGGCGGCGTGCGCGACGTGGGCGAAGCGCTCTCCCGCGCCGAGCGCGGAGGCATGCTCAACACGCGGGAGCTTCTCGACATCGCGGGGCTTCTCACGAATGTGCGCCGCGTGCAGGATTATTATAAGGAGGACGAGGAGGGGACGGTCATCGACAAGCTCTTCCTCTCCCTGCACCCGAACCGCTTTCTGGAGGAGAAGATCACGACCGCGATCCTCGACGAAAACGAGATCGCCGACGCGGCCTCGCCCGAGCTCGCAGAAATTCGCCGCCACAAGCGCGCGGCGGCGGCCAAGGGCCGCCAGATCCTGCAGCGCATCATTTCGTCCCCGAGCTACCGGAACGTTTTGCAGGACGCGCTGATCACGCAGCGCGGCGGGCGCTTCGTCGTGCCGGTGAAGGCCGAGTGCCGCGGCGAGCTGCCGGGCCTCGTGCACGACACGTCCTCGAGCGGCGCGACGATCTTCGTCGAGCCGATGGGCGTGGTGCAGGCCAACAACGAGCTCAAGGAGCTCGAAGCAAAAGAGGAGAAGGAGATCGACCGCATCCTCTACGCCCTCTCGGGCGAGGCGGCGAGCTTCAGCCGCGACATTCTGTGGGATTATGACATTCTCGTCCACCTCGACCTCATTTTCGCGCGCGGCGAGCTGAGCTACCGCATGAATGCCATGCGCCCCGAGCTCAAAAAGGACGGCAGCGTGTATCTGCGCCATGCGCGCCACCCGCTGCTCGACCCCGCGAAGGCCGTGCCCATCGACATTGAGCTCGGCCGCAGCTTCGATACGCTTGTCATTACAGGCCCGAACACCGGCGGCAAGACCGTGAGCTTAAAGACGCTCGGCCTCCTCTGCCTGATGACGCAGTGCGGCCTGCATATCCCCTGCGACGACCGCAGCGCCGTGAGCATCTTTTCCTCGGTGTTGGCCGACATCGGCGACGAGCAGAGCATCGAGCAGAGTTTGTCGACCTTCTCGGCGCATATGAAAAACATCGTGCAGATCTTGGACGAGGCGGACGAGCACTGCCTGATCCTCTTCGATGAGCTGGGCGCGGGCACCGACCCCGTTGAGGGTGCGGCACTGGCCATCGCCGTCATCGAGCAGGCGCGTTCACAGGGTGCGAAGATCGCTGCGACGACGCACTACGCCGAGCTCAAGACCTTCGCCATGACGACCGCGGGCGTGGAGAACGCGAGCTGCGAGTTCGACGTGGAAACGCTCTGTCCGACCTACAAGCTGCTCATCGGCATCCCCGGCAAGTCGAATGCCTTTGCGATCTCGAAGCGGCTGGGGCTTTCCGAGGCCGTCATTGAAAAAGCCAAGGCGCAGATGGACAGCGAGAGCATCCGCTTTGAAGACGTGCTGACGCAGCTGGAGCAGAAGAGGCAGCAGTTAGAGAAAGAAAAAGCCGAGGTCGACCGCCTTTACGCCCAGCGCGAGGAGGACGCGCGCAAGGCGCGCGAATTCCGCACGCAGATGGAGCGCGCGAAGGAGAACGCGAGAAGCCGCGGCGAAGCCGAGGCCAAGCGCCTTTTGGCTGAGGCCAAGTCCGTCGCGGACGACACGTTCCGCGAGCTCGACGCGCTGCGCAAGCAGCAGAAAAAGCTCGATGCCCAGCAAATGAACGCCCAGCGCGCCGAGATCATGCACAACATCAAGCAGGCGCGCGACGCTGCGGGCGTGCGCGACGAGAGCGCGGAGCCCATCCCCAAGCCCTCGCGGCCCATTGAGGTCGGAGACCTGGTCGAGATCCCCGGTACGCGCCGTCAGGCCGAGGTCACAGCTGTCAAGGACGGCACGCTGACGCTCAAGGCAGGCGTTTTGCAGATGAAGGTCAAAGCCGACGAGGTCCGCCTCATTGAGGCGGCGGAGCGCGCGGCGACTGCCCAAAAGCAGCCGCAGTTTGCCCCCTCGCAGCGCATTCTGCGCACGGCGTCCGCTGCGCGCGAGCTCGACATCCGCGGCATGGAGACGCTGGAGGCCGAAAGCGTGCTCGATAACTATATCGACGCCGCTGTCATGGCGCATCTCGAGACCGTGACGATCATCCACGGCAAGGGCACGGGCGCGCTGCGCAAGGCGGTGCACGCGAGCCTCCGGCGCAACAAAGCCGTCAAGAGCTTCCGCCTTGGCAACTACGGCGAGGGCGAGTCGGGCGTCACTGTGGTCGAGTTGAAATAAATGCCTGCTCGGGGAAGCGCTTTGTCTGTGTTTATTGCCAAATCCGCGCCATTTCGCGCGAAATGGCATTGACGAATTGGCCCCCGATGGTATATGATACGATAAAGTCCGAAAGATTTTTTTGGAGAGGGAGTAGTAACGATGTATACTCAGAATGTTACGATCAACAATGAAGTAGGCCTGCATGCTCGTCCTGCCACGTTCTTCATTCAGAAGGCCAACGAGTTCAAGAGCGGCATCTGGCTGGAGAAGGATGAGCGTCGCGTGAACGCCAAGAGCTTGCTGGGCGTGCTGTCCCTCGGGATCGTCAAGGGCACGACCATCACGCTGCTGGCCGACGGCGCGGACGAAAAGGAAGCCGTGACCGCTCTGTGCGAGCTGGTTTCCAACAATTTCGGCGAATAACAAACAACCAGGAAAGGCGGCTTCCACAGGAAGCCGCCTTTTTCCATTTTACCGGCACCATTCGACCGGATATACTATTATATATTATAATGTAGAGATGAAAAGAAAGGAGGGAATGTCCCGTGACAAAGCAGGAGCTTTTGGACAAGGCAAACGACCTGCCGCTCGCGCCGGGAGTCTATCTGATGATGGACAAGACCGGCTGCGTCATTTACGTCGGCAAGGCGAAAAAGCTCAAAAACCGCGTCAGCCAGTATTTTCAGGAGAATTCCTCCCACAATGAGAAAACGCGCCGCATGGTCTCACAGGTCGACCACTTTGACACGATCTTCGTCTCGACCGAGTTCGAGGCGCTGATCCTTGAAAACTCGCTCATCAAGCAGCACATGCCGCGCTACAACATCTTATTAAAGGATGACAAGGGCTATCCCTTTGTGCGCCTCGGCACGGAGCACTATCCGCGTTTTACGATGGCCTCTAAGCCTGCGGACGACAACGCGCTGTACTTTGGCCCGTTTGGCGGACGAAACGAGACGCGCGCGGCCATCGACGCGATCTGTGCGGCGTTCCGCCTGCCGACATGCAGCCGCAAATTCCCGCGCGACATTGGAAAGGAGCGGCCCTGCCTCAACCATCACATGGGGCGCTGCGACGCGTTCTGCCGCGGCACGCCGGATGAGGACGAGTACATGCGCCGCATCGGGCAGGCCGAAGAGCTGCTGAACGGCCACTACCGCCGCCTGACCCGCGCGCTGCGCGAGGAGATGGAGCAGGAGGCCGCAGATCTGCACTTTGAGCAGGCGGCGGCACTGCGCGACCGCATCCGCGCCATCGAGGTGCTGGGCAAGCGGCAGAAGGTCATCGCCGGCATCTGCGCCGACACCGATATCTGGGGAGTTTACCGCGGCGCGCTCAAATGCGGCAGCGCTGTGCTGCACATTGAGGACGGCAGCGTGACGGGTCGAGACCTGAACCTCTTCGCCGCGCCGCAGGACGAGAGCGAGCAGATGATCTTGTCTGCATTGCTGCCGCAGTATTACCTCAATAAGAGCGTGCTGCCGCGCGAAATTTTGCTGCCCTGCGAGATCGAGGGCGCGGACGAGCTCGCACAGATCCTGACCGAGCGCGCGGGCCGCAAGGTGACGCTCCACGTCCCCCAGAGGGGCGAGAAGGCGGAACTCCTTGCCATGGCGCAGCGCAACGCGCGCGAGGATGTCGAGCGCGTGACGACCGCGCAGGAGCGCGAGAACCGCACGCTGACGCAGCTTGCGGGGATGCTCTCGCTCCCCGAGCCGCCCGAGCGCATGGAGTCCTACGATATCTCAAACACCGGCGCGAGCGACATCGTTGCGTCGATGGTCGTCTATGAGGGCGCAAAGCCCAAGAAGAGTGCCTACCGGAGATTCAAGATCAAGAGCCTGTCGGCCCACCCGGACGACTATGCCTCCATGGAGGAGGTGCTCACGCGCCGCATCCAGCGCTATCTGGACGGGGACGAGAAATTCAGCCCCCTGCCGGATGTCATGCTCATCGACGGCGGCATCACGCACGCGGGCGTCGCCGAGCGCGTGTGCGCGCAGATGCATGTGCGTGTGCCGATCTTCGGCATGGTCAAGGACGACCGCCACCGCACGCGCGCGCTCGTCACCGCACAGGGCCGCGAGATCGACCTGCACGCCGCGCCGAACGTCTTCGCCCTGATCGGTCAGATCCAGGAGGAGACGCACCGCTTTGCCATCACGTTCCACCACGAGAGCCATTCGAAGTCCTCGACCCGCTCGGCACTCGACGGGATTCCGGGCGTCGGCAAGGTGCGCGCTCAGGCGCTGCTCAAGACGTTCAAGAGCGTTAAGGCGATTCGGGAGGCGGACATTTTCGCCCTTGAACGTGTGCTGCCAAAAGACGCCGCCGCGTCCGTTTACCTTCATTTTCACGGGGAAACGGACGAAAAGGAGGAGAAAATGTAACTTCCTCTGCAATCGCCCATTTGACGGGAAAAGCGAAAAAGAAGCGCGATTTTTGTGACCTTTGCCAACAAAAATCAAAAAATCAGGTTGACATAAATGAATTTCAATAAATGAATTTTCAAAAAGTCAAACTTGCATATTTTGGCATCGCGACACGCTGTTGAGGCGGCTTTTCGTCCCCTGCGCCCGGAAAGGGCACAGGGGGCGTTCCTTTGCTGTCCGAGGGGATAGAGCGTGCGGCGGAGAAGCAAAAAAGCCAGTGTTTGCAGGGCTTTCCGCGTTTTTGCCGCCTTGCGGGGCGGGAGCGGGACACACCCGGCCTGCTCCCAAGAGTTTTTTGCCCGCTCGGACGGGACAAAGAGCGTCGGCAGGTGCGCCGCCTCTTCGACGCCGAGATGGCGGCGAGGCGGCGGAGAGGGGTGACGATGGTTTACATAAATCGAGAAAATCACGAATTCGATGACTTAAATCGCAACTTTCGGAAGATGAAAATAAGAAAAATATCGAAAATTTTATAAAATACAGAACTTTTGGCGAACAAACGGCGGAAACTTGACAAATCCTTTTTCAGGCGGTATACTGCCAGCAAGTTTTGGAAAAGTTACATTTTGTAATCTTTTCCGGACGCAGCGCACTTCCTCAGCTGCGCGAAGCTGCGGCGGCTCACGCCGCGAAAAAAGGAGTATCCCATGCAGAAGTTTTTGAAAAATTTGTTCACAGCCCAGCGCTGCCGCAGAGCGATGTTCTTTCTGCTTTTCGCGGCTGTGATGCTGCTGAACAGTTCGCCCGAGCTGCGCGCGGACGCGCTGTACCTCATCGCCGACGGCGATACGGTCAGCGTGCTCGACGGCACAACGGACATCCCGCAGGAGCGCGTCATTGTCACCGGCGCGCAGAGCGGTGACGCGGAAGTCACGCTCCCTGCCGGTGAAAAGGTGACGGTGACACACGGCGACGATATCGAGTACGCCACCACGAGAAACGGCGAGCGCGTCAGCGAGCTGCTGCGCCGTTTGCAGATCTCGGTCAGCCCGCTTGAGATGGTGCTGGTCGACGTCACGGAGGAAGAGGTCGAGATCACCGTTGCCTCTGACTTCACCTACTATGAGACCGCCACCGAGGCGGCTCCCCACACCACGCTGACCTCCACGTCGTACCGCATCCCCAAGGGCGAGACGCAGGTCGTCCAACAGGGCATCGACGGCACGCGCGACATCGTTTACGAGGTCGTGTATGCCGACGGCCAGTTTGTCTCCCGCCAGGCGGTGGAGGAGAAGAACGACACCTCCGTCGCGGAGATCACCTACACCGGCACGCTCGTCGACAAGGCGCAGAGCGGCGACACGGTCAAGTCCGTTGTCACCGAGAGCGACGGCAGCGGCTATCTTCTGATGAAGTCCGGCGATTCCGTCCACTTCTCCGGCTCGATGAAGGTCACCTGCACGGCCTATACCGCGGGCTACGGCGGCGTGGGCACCAGAACGGCCACGGGCACAACGGTCCACGTCGGCACCGTCGCAGTGGATAAGAAGGTCATTCCCCTCGGTACCGAGATGTTCATCGTCGGCTCGTCGGGCTACACCTACGGCAACGCTGTGGCTGAGGACACCGGCGTGCGCGGCGCGGCGATCGACCTCTATATGAATTCCTATCAGGAGTGCAAGCAGTTCGGCCGCCAGAAGAACTCGACGGTCTACTTCCTCGACTGAGCGGGGCGGTTTGTCGAATAGTACGATAAATGTATGTTCCGGATGCGTATGTTGCGCATCCGGAACATTTACTTTATTGCGGTGATGTGATACAATTACCGGCAGGAACTGAAAGGAGAACACAGGATGAAAGCCATTATCACGGTACTGGGAAAAGATCAGGTCGGTATTATCGCGGGCGTCAGCTCACTGCTGGCAAAGTGGAACGTGAACGTTCTGGATATCAGCCAGACGATTTTGCAGGAAAATTTCACCATGGTCATGCTGGTGGATCTCGAAAATTGTTCGCTCTCTTTTACGGAACTGACGGAAAAGCTGAGCGCCCTCGGCGCGGAGATGGACATTGCGATCCGCATGCAGCGGGAGGACATCTTCAACGCGATGCACAAGATCTGAGCGGGGAGGGAAAGAATCATGCTAAGCCGCAATGATATTCTGGAAACGATCCGTATGATCGACCAGCAGCATCTGGATATCCGCACGATCACGATGGGCATCTCGCTCCTCTCCTGCGCGGACAGAAGCGCAGAGCGTGCGTGTGAAAAGATCTACGACAAGATCAGCCGCTATGCAGAGCGCCTGGTCGCAACGGGAGAAGAGATCGAGCGGGAATTCGGCATTCCCATCGTCAATAAGCGGGTTTCCGTCACACCCATCGCGCTGGTCGCCGCCGCGTCGGAGACGGAAGACTATGTCCCGTTTGCCAAGGCGCTTGACCGCGCGGCCAAAAATGTCGGTGTTAACTTTATTGGCGGTTTTTCGGCGCTTGTGCAAAAGGGCATGACGGACGCCGACCGGAAGCTGATCGCTGCGATCCCCGAGGCGCTGGCCTGTACGGACCTTGTGTGCTCATCGGTCAACGTCGGCTCGTCCAAGGCGGGAATCAACATGGATGCTGTCGCCCTGATGGGGCAGACGGTGAAAAAGACGGCGGCGCTCACGGAAAAACAGGGCGGCTTTGGCTGCGCCAAGCTTGTAATCTTCTGCAATGCGGTAGAGGATAACCCCTTCATGGCGGGCGCGTTCCACGGCGTGGGCGAGCCGGAGTGCGTGCTGAATGTGGGCGTTTCCGGCCCCGGTGCCGTCCGTGCCGCCCTAGCCCGCCTGCCCAAGGATGCTCCCATCGACCAGGTGGCCGAGCTGGTCAAGCGCACCGCCTTCAAGATCACCCGCGTGGGCCAGCTGGTGGCAAACCTGGCTTCCGAAGCGCTGGGCGTGCCTGCCGGCATCATCGACCTGTCGCTGGCCCCCACCCCCGCCGTGGGCGACAGTGTGGCCAACATTCTGGAAGAAATGGGTCTGGAGACCTGCGGCTGCTGCGGCACCACCGCCTGCCTGGCCCTGCTGAACGACGCCGTGAAAAAGGGCGGTGTCATGGCCTCCAACCATGTGGGCGGCCTGTCCGGTGCCTTTATCCCGGTCAGTGAGGATGCCGGCATGATCCATGCCGCCGAGATCGGCTGCCTGACCATTGAAAAGCTGGAAGCCATGACCGCCGTCTGCTCGGTGGGCATCGACATGGTCATCATCCCCGGCGACACCACCCCCGCCGTGATCAGTGCCCTGATCGCCGACGAAGCTGCCATCGGCATGGTGAACAGCAAGACCACCGCTGTGCGCGTGATCCCCGCCATCGGCCGCAAGGCCGGCGAGGTGCTGGACTTCGGCGGCCTGCTGGGCTACGGCCCCATCATGCCGGTCAACAGCCACGACCCCTCGGTGTTCATCAACCGCGGCGGCCGCCTGCCGGCTCCCATGCAGTCGCTGAAGAACTGAGAACCCTCTCAGTCATCTCGCATTCGCTCGAAGCAGCTGTATAAATCACCTTTTACAGGCCCATCCTCTGGATATCATTTCCAGAAGAAGGGTCTGTTTTTTATGGGTAAGATGCTTTCCCGGCGGCAGATGCAGCACCTGTGCATCTGCCTTGCGCTCGGACTTTTGCTGTGCAGCCTGTGGCAGGCGGCGGCCTGGAGCCGCACCCAGCTGCACACCGGCGATGCGGTATGTGCCGATACCCTGCGGCTGCACATCCGCGCGGCCAGCGATGCCGTGGCCGACCAGAGCGCCAAGCTCCGGGTGCGGGACGCCGTGCTGGCCTGTCTGGACGCTGCCTGTCCCGCCGGGAACCAGACCGACGCCCGCAGCTGGGCGGCCCGGAACCTGTTCACTTTGCAGCTCGCCGCCCGGCACGCGCTGGCCCGGTGCGGGGTGAATGCCCCGGTGCAGGTGCAGCTGGTCAACATGTACTTCCCGGCCCGGCAGTATACCGGCGGCTGCCTGCCCGCCGGGCGGTACGATGCGGTGCGCATCACCATCGGCTCCGGCAGCGGGCAGAACTGGTGGTGCGTGCTGTACCCCGGGCTGTGCCGTGCCGCCTGCGGCCGCTATGCCCTGCCGGAAGAAAACGATCTGGTGTGCGGGGACTACATCCTGCGCCTGCGCTTCGTGGACTGGTGGAACCGGCACACTGCTTCCCGCACCACCCGGGTGCTGGCCGGGTGACGCTGCCCTCCCCTGCCGCATAGCATGGAGGGAAAGGAGCGTGTGATCATTATGGCGATCCCTGCTTATTATTCCCTGCTCCATCGGGGCTCCTCCGGCCCGGATGTGGCCCTGGTGCAGACCTGGCTCAACGGTGTCCGTGATGCCTGCACCTGGCATGACCCCCTGAAGGCGGACGGAAGGTTCGGTCTTTCCACCGAGAACGCCGTAAAGGAGTTCCAGCTGAAAAACAAAATGAACGTGGACGGCAAGGTGGGTGCCAACACCTGGAACGTGCTCTACACCCGCTACACCGCAAAGCACGGCCTGAACGTGCCCTACCCCGGCATCGTGCTGCGCAGCGGCGCATCCGGCGGGACGGTGCGGCTGGTGCAGCAGAAGCTCAACTCTCTGGGTGAGCGTCTGAACGCAGACGGCCGGTACGGAGCCGCCACCGCAGCCGCCGTGCAGCGGTTCCAGCGCCGCAACGGCCTTGCCGCCGACGGCAGCGTCGGTCAGGCCACCTGGGAAAAGCTGTTCTGACCGGTAAGAGAACGATTGGAAATGCCCTCCGCTTTGCTCTGGGCAATTCAGAGGAAAAAATAGTTTTTATTCTGGGCTTCCGGAAAATCTGCGGATTTTCCGGAAGCCCTTTTTCACGGAGAGGGGCCGTGACTGAGAGGGTTGCGGCCAGCGCCCGCCCTGCTATATAATAAGAGCAACAGTTTTTTGAAAGGCGGTGTTCGCTTTTGCGTTTTGCGCATCTCTCCGACCTGCATCTGGGCAAGCGGGTGTGCGAGTTTTCCATGCTGGAGGACCAGAAATACATCCTGGAGCAGATTCTTGCCCTGCTGGATGCCCACCCTGTGGACGGGGTACTGCTGGCAGGCGACCTGTACGACAAGC
>OGGJ01003055.1_pt1 | contig 10933 bp, 11 predicted proteins | sample 1571071 | NCBI WGS metagenome assembly OGGJ01 (sample SAMEA2581954, study PRJEB24529) | metagenome | biome: Human gut stool | place: China | collected 2011
AGATACGACATGCTCTCCGAGAGGATCACGCCGATCGCCGGCTTCTCCGGCGGCAGCCCAAAGCCCAGAAACGTGATGCTCGCCTCGTGCAGGATCGCGTGCGGGAACAATAATACCAGTCCCACAAGAAACTGCGGGAGAATCTGCGGAAAAATGTGCCATCTGGCAATGTACCACGGACTTTTCCCGAGCTGCTTTGCAATGCCGACATACGCCGCCTCCCGCACCTGCAGGATCTCCCCGCGGATCACACGCGCGAGATTCGGCCAGTGCGTCAGCGCCACACCGACAATCACGCCTTTTTCGCCCTTTCCAAGCGCATAGGAAATCAATAGCAGCAGCACAATATGCGGAACCCCCATCATCAGATCAATGCACCAGCTGATGATGCCGTCCGCCCATTTTCCGCCGACAGCCGCGGCAGTTCCAAGAAAAAGCGCAATGACTGCGCTGACCGCCGACGCCAGCACACCGATGCGGATGCTCGTGGAGAGCCCCGCCAGCGTGCGCGACAGCATATCACGCCCCATCCAGTCCGTCCCAAACAAATACTTAAGGCACGGCGGCAGGTTTTTGCGCGAAAAATCCGTGACCACCGCCTGCTCCTCCAGACAGATTCCAGCCACCGCAACAACTGCTAAAAGCAGCACTGCCACCAGAAGAAAACGCCACATCCACTGGCGCCCGTTGCGTCTGCCCGCCGTGTGGGCAGCAATCGTCATATGACCGGTTTTATCCATGACTTCTGCCCCTCCTTATCTGCGGATCAATCACACCGTAAAGTACATTTGCCGCAAGATTTCCGAGGAATACGAACAATGTGCTGATGACCGTGATCGCCAAAAGCAGCGACACATCGCTCCCCAGTCCGGCATCAATCGCCGCCTGTCCGAGTCCCGGATAGGAAAATACCTGCTCCACAAGAACGGAACCTCCTATGATCTCACTGACAGATGCAAACTGCAGGGTCATGGCCGGAAGCAGCACATTACGAATGCCATGGTGAAAAATGATGCTTCCGGTTTTCTCTCCCCGCGCGCCCGCGCAAACAGCACATAGTCGCTCTCCATGATCGCAATCATTTTCTCCCGTGTATGCAGCGTGATGTTTGCCACGCCCGTCAGCCCGAGTGTCAGCGCCGGGAGAAGCAGATGCCGGATGCGCACGCCGATGCCCGCCTCCGCCGCCGTCATGCCTGCCGGCAGATTCATGCCGAACGGCAGCCAGCCGAGCCACACGGCAAAGATCATCAAGAGCAGCAGACCGATCCAGAATGCCGGCGTGCTTGCCAGAAGCAGCGCATACCCGCGGATCAGACGGTCCGGCAGGCGGTCTTTAAAATACCCCGCCACAATGCCGAGCACAAGCCCCAGGATTCCGGACAGCACCCACGCCACGCACATCAACGCAAACGAGTTGCCGAACTTCTCCGCAACGACCTCCGCGACCGGACGGTTATATTTCAGCGAAGTGCCCATATCTCCACGCACGAAATCCTTCGCCCAGTTCAGATAGCGCTCTGCCGGCGGCACATCCTTTCCCCAGTAGGACTCCATCTGCGCCCGTTTCTCCGGCGTCATGCGCATGTAAGCCGTCGCTCCGACGTTCGCCTGTACCGGATCAATCGGAGACAGTGACACCAGCATAAACGCGGCAATGCTGACACCGATAAGCAGTGTCAGCATTTTTATTACATTTTTGATAAAAAAGCTTATGTAATGCCTGATATTCATTCTTCCCTCATCTATTCCCAGGTCCACTGGTCGACATTGTTGACTAACGACCAGCCATGACCGTGCGGATGCAGCTTCTGCTCCGCCACTGCCAGACCATCCCGCGCAAAGTAGAGATGATCCACGTTGGCAAACCATACCCAGAGTGCCTCGGCATCCGGTCCGACATCCTCCTGTGCCTGCTGCCAGAGACGGTACGACTCATTCATATCCGTCGCCGCAAGTGCCGCATCCAGAAGTTCATCCGTCTTCGCATCAGAATATCCCGTAAAGTTGCAGGAACCACCGGTATAGTACAGCTGATAATCCTCCACCGGCGAGTTGGAGCCCCAGCCCCAGGTGATCGGGTCGGAGTACATCTTTGTATACAGCTCGTCCCAGCTTCCCAGACCTTCGTACAACACATTAATTCCAACCGCTTTCATCTGGTTGGAGAACTCTGCCGTGAGTGCCTGCCGCACGGAATCGGACGCGGAATAGTACACGGTAAATTCCGCTTTCTGACCGTCTTTTTCCACAATGCCGTCGCCGTCCGTATCACTCCATCCACCGTCCGCAAGAATCTGCTCTGCCTTATCCACATCATACGGGATAATCATCGACTCGCTCGACCACGGCATGTTGTCCGATACGCTGTAAGCGACTTCTCCATAGCCATTTAACACATGATCGATCATGGTCTGGCGGTCAAGCGCGTAATTCATTGCCTGACGAAGCGCCTTATCACAGGTTACATCATTTCCCGCCGCATAGACAGTATCTCCGTCAACAACCTCATTTCCTGCCGGAATCGAAGGAAGTGAAATTCCTCTGGAATCCACAGACTTGCAGACGAAAAGACTGTAACCATCCACCTGCTCGTCGCTGTACACCGCAGATGTGTAGGCGATGTCCACCTGACCCGCTTTTACCGCCGCAAGCGCCGCGTCTTCCTCCATGAACAGGACAATGACTTTTTTCATCTGTACTTCATCACCATAGTAGTCCGGATTCGCCTCTAATACCGCCTGCTGTCCCTTGTCCCACTGCGTCAGGATATATCTACCCGAACCGACCGGATTCTCCCCGTAGGTTGCTTCATCGTAGCAGTGCTCCGGCACGATGCCGAACACCGCCAGTGTATACAAAAATGCATTGTACGGCTTGCTCATATGGAAAATCACCGTGGTATCGTCAAGTGCCTCCACCGAATCAAGCATGCTTAAATCCGCTTCTGAATTCGGCGTGGCAAGCGCCGTGTTAAACGTAAATGCCACATCCGATGCAGTCAGAGACTCCCCGTCCGTGAACTTCACATCATCCCGGATGTGAAACGTCCAGGTCATCCCGTCCTCACTCACACTGTAGTCCGTCGCCAGATCATTCTCGAACTCCATATCCACGTTCGTCCGGATCAGCGTCGACTGGATCAGCGGTTCATGGCAGTGTTCCCCGCAGCCCCAGTTGATGCACGGGTTAAATCCCGCCGCCGGCTCCGACGAAGGACTCATCGCCACGATGACCGTATCTGCGGTTCCTGCAACGCTCTGCGCCCCGCTCTCTTCCTGCGCCGTCTCTGTCGATATGCCCGCTTCACTGCCTGTACTGTCTGCGGTGTTCTCTGTTCCTGTGCTGCCGCATCCGGCAAACAGTGTCGTCATCATTGCTGCCGCACAGAGCAGCGCCGTTAGTTTCTTTTTCCTTTTCATTATCTATTCTCCCTTGTACATAAATCGGGCATTTTTGCCCAGTGCACAAAGGATAGCATGAAAAAGAGGGGCCGCACAAGCCCCTCGGGGGGATAAAAATGACACAAAATCAAAATTATGCCTTGTCATATTCATCCAGAAAATGATGGCGGACACCATCTTTTTTATAACCGATCACAGTGTTCAGGTTGACGTTCTCCACACTGCGGAAGATATTCTTCTCAATGTAAGGATTCTTCTTGCGAAGCTCCCGGATCAGATCCTTGATCTCCGCGCGCTTGGAGCCCTTCTCTGTACCGCCGCAGGAAGCACAGCTTTCCGTGAAACGGCAGGCACACTGGATAAAGTGCAGGTCATTGTAATTCATCCAGTGGATGATGTCTTCCTCGCGCACCAGATACAGCGGACGAATCAGCTCCATCCCCGGGAAATTCGTGCTGTGCAGCTTCGGCATCATCGTCTGTACCTGCGCCCCGTAAAGCATTCCCATAAGGATGGTCTCGATCACATCGTCAAAATGATGTCCCAGCGCAATCTTGTTGCAGCCGAGCTCCTTTGCCTTGCTGTAGAGATGCCCTCTGCGCATGCGCGCGCACAGGTAGCACGGAGATTCCTCCTCACCCGCCACAATGTCAAAGATCTCGGAGGTAAATACCGTGATTGGGACGTTTAAGATTTTGGCGTTGTTTACGATCGTCTCGTAGTTGATCTCATTGTACCCCGGATTCATGACGAGGAATACCACCTCGAAGTTCTTCTTGCCGTGGCGCTCCAGCTCCTGAAACAGCTTCGCCATCAGCATGGAATCTTTTCCGCCGGAAATACAGACGGCGATCTTGTCCCCGTCCTGGATCAGCTCGTATTCGTTGATCGCCTTTGTGAACTTCCGCCAGATCTCCTTGCGAAATTTTTTCACAATACTGCGCTCGATCTCGCTGCAGCGATCCAGATTCTTCTCTTCGGCATCTGGTGCCTCCGTCTGCTTCATAGACTCCAGCAGCTTCATGCGCAGGTACGCACGGTATCCCCCCTGCACACTGTATACCTCGTAACCCTCTTCCAAAAGCTCGCGCGCCAGCTCATCGCTGCGCTCTCCCGTATAGCAGATCAGGTAGACTGGGCAGTCCTTGGGCACCTCGTCCTTATGCGCCTCAAACTCCTCCCAGTAGATATGCTTTGCTCCCGGATATGTTTCTCTCAAAAAATCAGCTTCTCTGCGGATGTCTATGATTACTTTTTCCCGCTCGTCCTTCTGCAGTTCTTCTATGTTTCTCTGATACATGCCTGTCCCTCATTCTCTATTCTGCCGCAAGGTCCTTGATGACCTCCGATGCAATGATCAACCCTGCCACCGATGGTACAAATGCATTGGAACCCGGAATCGCACGGCGCTCCGTACATTTATGCTTTGCTCCCGGCGGGCAGATACAGTGCGCACGGCAGCTGATCGACATATCCTCGATCGGCGTGACCGGCTGCTCCCTGGAATACACCACCTTCAGTTTCTTCACTCCGCGCTTTTTGAGTTCGCGGCGCATGACCTTCGCCAGCGGGCAGACCGACGTCTTATAGATGTCCGCCACCTCAAACATTGCCGGATTCAGCTTGTTGCCGGCGCCCATGCTGCTGATGATCGGCGTTCCTGTCTCCTGCGCCTGCATGACCAGCGCAATCTTTGCCGTCACAGTATCGACTGCATCCACGACATACGAATAGCTGGAAAAATCGAACTCGTCCTTTGTCTCCGGCAGATAGAAGCACTTGTGCACCTCCATCCAGCTTATTTCCTGCCCCCATGCTGCTGATGACCGGAATCTCACAGCTGATGGCTCTCATGATGATCTCAAGCTTTGCTGTCACGGTGTCCACAGCATCCACCACATAGGAATACTCCGTGAAATCAAATTCGTCGGCGTTTTCCGGAAGGTAAAAGCACTTTCTGACCTCCACCTGAGCGTCCGGGTTGATTTCCAGGATCCGGTCACGCATGACCTCCGCCTTATATTTTCCCACGGTGCTGCGCGTTGCGATGATCTGACGGTTCAGATTGGTGAGGCAGACCTTATCATCGTCGATCAGATCGATGGCTCCCACACCGCTTCGCACCAGCGCCTCCACGGTGTAGCCTCCCACACCGCCAATGCCAAAAACAGCGACCCTCGCACGCGAGAGCCGCTCCATAGCCTCTTTTCCTAGTAATAATTCTGTTCTGGAAAATTGATTTAACATAGATACTCCTGTATATTATAACGTTTACGCCTGTCCGCTTCTATCATATAGCGTCCGCCGCTATTTTGCAAGTTCCAACATGCGCTGCAGCGGCTTTGCGGCACGGGTCAGGATCTCGTCAGAGAGCGTGATCTCCTCGAGTTCTCCGCTGCCGAGCTTCTCAAGCACCTGCTCGACTTTATCAATCGTCACTTTCTTCATGTTCGGGCAAAACTGTCTGTGTCCCACCGAGTAGAACTTCTTGTCCGGATTCTTCTGCTGCAGTTCAAAAAATACGCCCATCTCCGTACAGATGATGAACTTTTTGCAGTCGCTCTGCGTCGCAAAATCAATGATCTCCGACGTGCTTCCCACGAAATCGGACATCGCAACCACGTCCACGGTACACTCCGGGTGCGTCAGCACCAGTGCGTCCGGACAGGCATCCTTCGCCGCCTGCAGCTCTGCCGCATGAATGCTCTTGTGCACATGGCAGAAACCGTCATGAAAGATGAAATGCTTCTCCGGCAGCTTCTCCGCCACATATCTGCCGAGGTTGTTGTCCGGCACGAAGAAAATATTCTTCTGCGGAATGTTGGACACGACTTTCACCGCGTTGGAGGAAGTCACGCACACATCCGATACCGCCTTGATCTCCGCGGTGGAGTTCACATAGCAGACCACTGCCAGATCCTCGTACTCCGCTCTCACTTCCGCGATCCGGTCCGCCGTAATCATATGCGCCATCGGGCAGTCCGCACACTCGTCCGCCATCACAACCGTCTTATCCGGGTTTAAGATCTTCGCGCTCTCGCCCATAAACGTCACTCCGGCAAACAGAATCGTCTTCTGCGGCACCTTCGTCGCAACCTTGCTCAGATAAAAGGAATCGCCCACATAATCGGCGATCTCCTGCACGGCACCGTCCACATAATAATGCGCAAGAATGACAACATCCTTCTCTTTCTGCAATTCCTTGATCCGCTTCGCTCTCTCTGCTTCCATTTTTATCTCCGTTCTCTATACATCCGCTTTTCAGGTGACAAGACACCTGTCACGATAGATTGTCATTGTGATACTTTGATATCATATCATGTTTTCAGCAAATGTCCAGAGTTTTCCTGTCTCTGCGCCTGTTTTTCCGGGACGCCCCGCACTTTTCCCATGCACCAGCAGACCTTCCACGCATTTCACGGTCAAAAACAGACCTTCCGCACTTCCACGGTCAAAAACAGACCTTCCACACTTTCCACGGTCAAAAACAGACCCTCCGGCGGCACAGGCAAAACCCGTGCTGCCAAAGGATCCGGCATTTGCTCTTCGAGCGGTCTCCTAGTTCTTTGCAAACAGGGAGGTGGACAGATATCTGTCTCCGGAATCCGGAAGCAGAGCCACAATCGTCTTGCCCTTGTTCTCCGGTCTTGCAGCCAGAATGGCTGCCGCCTTTAATGCTGCGCCGGAAGAGATACCTACGAGGATACCTTCACTGCGTGCAAACGCTCTTCCCTCTGTAAATGCATCGTCGTTCTCGATCGTGATGACTTCATCGTACACCTTTGTGTTGAGTACGTCCGGAACGAATCCTGCGCCGATACCCTGAATCTTATGTGCACCCGGTGTGCCCTTGGATAATACCGGGCTGGTCGCCGGCTCTACCGCAACGATCTTCACGTTCGGGTTCTTCTCCTTTAAGTATTCGCCGACACCGGTTACCGTTCCACCGGTACCTACGCCTGCTACAAAGATATCAACCTTACCGTCTGTCCAGATCTCCGGTCCTGTGGTTGCCTTGTGCGCCGCCGGGTTTGCCGGGTTCACGAACTGTCCTAAGATCACAGCGCCCGGTGTGGACTCCTTTAATTCCTCTGCCTTGGCAATGGCGCCCTTCATGCCCTTCGCGCCCTCTGTCAGTACCAGTTCTGCGCCGTATGCCGCCAGAAGGTTTCTGCGCTCTACGCTCATCGTATCCGGCAATGTCAGGATGGCATGGTAGCCCTTTGCCGCAGCAACTGCTGCAAGTCCGATACCTGTGTTGCCGGAGGTCGGCTCAATAATGGTTGCGCCCGGTTTTAAGATGCCCTTCTTCTCCGCATCCTCGATCATCGCCAGTGCGATACGATCCTTTACCGATCCTGCCGGGTTTAAATACTCCAGCTTTCCCAGGATCGTTGCGTCCTTTACGCCTGCTTCCGCAGAGTAGCGGTTCAGCTTTAATAAAGGTGTGTTTCCAATCAGGTCCAGTGCGCTCTCAGCAATTTTACTCATAATAAAATCCTCCTGTTCTCAATTCATTTCCGTTTCTATGGTGTTTTTTTATTTTCCTATAAAACTACTATGTTTTGTATGAATTGATTATAGGACGCTATTTCTTATTTGTCAAGCGCTATTTTCTTATTTATACGATTTATTTTGGCGCACCATCCAAGATACTGGAAAATCCAGATTCCGGCGAAGATCGCACAAAAGATTGCGACGTAGCTAAGCACGCCCGCGACGCTGCGCTCCATCCAGTATGCCGCATACGCCACCGGAAGCACCGAGCCGAGTGTAATCAGAAAATACGCCGCCGTCTGACCGGCAAGACTCCAGCGATCCACTTCCCACACGACCGATCCCGCCGCATACACCATGCCAACCAGACCACACAGCACCGTCTGCACCACAACTGCCCGTATCTCACTCCCCATCGCGTCCACAAACGCGGGCACACACGGATAGTAGCTGCCGTCGCCCCAGAATGCCGACATCATGACCGTGATCACATAGCCGATCGCAATCCCGGTTGGAATTCCGAACAATCCTCTCAGTAACACTTTCTTTTTCATATCTCTCACCATTCCCTTTCTCATATTCCCAGCAGCCGCTTGATCTTTGCCACATATCTGCGCGAGACGTAAGCCGTCTGCCCTCCCGCGAGGTTCACGCAGATCGTACCCGAAAAACTCAGGTCAAACCGTTTTGCCATTTTCAGATTGATGATCTCCGAATTTGAGATCCGTACGAAACGCGTCTGATCCAGCCGTTCCTCCGCCTCGTAAAGCCGCATCCGAAGCAGATATTCGCCCTTTGCCGTCACCGCGTAGACTTTTCCTTTTGCCGCATACACACGGATAATGTCCGCCTGCTCCAGTATCTCCAGTGTGTCTCCCGCAAAACCGGAGATCATCTGTACCGACGGCTCCTCCAGTTTTTTTAGGATTCCGTTGACTTCCTCTGTCATTTTCGCTGCCCGGATCAGTACCTCGGTCTCCTCCAGTGCTTTGTCCAGTTCAATATTGATTTTCACATGCTCCTCCTCTCCGAAATTTCTTCCTCTGCCGGCATGTTTTCGTGTCCTCAAGAACTGTATTTAACATAACAAAAATGAGGTGCCTTTGCACCCCATTTTTCATAAGTGGTTCCTATTTACACACGATCGGTCATTTGACACATTCCCGCACTGCCCGCGCGAGCCGCTCTAACGCCTCCGTCAGCACGCTGCACGGGCATGCCACATTGATCCGCTCGAAGCCTCTTCCCGCCGCGCCGAAGATGTCCCCGGAATCCAGCCACAGTCCAGCCTTTTTTACAATCAGATCCTCCAGTTCCCTCCTCGAGAGTCCCAGACTCCGGAAATCCACCCACAGCAGATACGTTCCCTCCGGCTCCACCGCCTTTACCTGCGGAATCTGTTCTTCCAGAAAATGCTGCGCATAGGCAAGATTCTCACGGATATATGCTTTCACCGCTTCATACCACTCTTCGCCGTGCCGGTACGCCGCCTCACATGCCACAAGCCCCATGGTGTTAAGCTGGCTGTAGCCGGACGCCCCGACCGCCTGCTCGAACTTCCGCCGCAGCGCATCATCCGGGATAAAAATATTGGAGACCTGAAGTCCCGCAAGGTTAAAGGTCTTACTCGGCGCCGTGCAGGTTACCACGAACTTCCGGTAGCTTTCCTTGAGTCCCGCCAGCACCTGATGCGATCCCTCAAAGACGAAATCCGCGTGGATTTCATCGCTGACCACAATCACTCCGTACCGCTCGCAGATGTCACCCAGCCGCAGAAGCTCCTCCTTTGTCCACACCCGGCCGACCGGGTTGTGCGGGTTGCAGAGGAAAAAGAGCTTCACGTTTTCAGCTTTCAGCTTCTCCTCGAAATCCGCCACATCCATGTGATAGCGGTTATCATTGCCGAGCACCAGCGTGCTGCTGACAACTCTTCTGCCGTTATCCGCAATGACTTCCGAAAATGGATAGTAAACCGGTGACTGGATCAGCACGGCATCCCCAGGCGCGGTGTAAGCTTTGACTGCCATCGCAAGTGCAAATACAACGCCCGGCGTTTTGATCAGCCATTCTTCTTTCGGCTCCCAGTTGTGATGGCGTTTCATCCATCCCGCAACGGCCTCAAAATACGGAGTCTGCGCATCGCTGTAGCCGTAAATGCCCATTTTCGCACGCTCTACCAGCGCATCCTCGATGTAGGAGGATGTCTCAAAGTCCATGTCCGCCACCCACAGCGGCAGCACGTCGGCTGGCATACCGCGTTTTACTGCGAAGTCATATTTTAAACAGTCTGTATTTTTTCGGTTGATGATTCTGTCAAAATCAAGATTTCTTTCCGCCATATAATTCCTGCTCCGTTTCTCTGAATACTTTTTCTAACTCATCGATCAGGTCTTTTGCATCTTCGATGCCCACAGACATTCTCAAGGTTGCCTCAGTAATGCCATTTTTCTCCCGGATCTCCTTCGGCACATCTGCGTGGGTCTGGGTCGTTGGGTAAGTGACCAGGGTCTCTACACCGCCAAGGCTCTCAGCGAATTTGATCATCCGTACTTTTTCCAGAATGGAAAGGGCAAATTCCTTACTCTCCAGCTGGAAGGTCAGCATCGCACCGAAGCCTCTGGCCTGTTTTTTCATGATCTCATAGCCCGGGTGATCCGGCAGTCCCGGATAAATCACTTTCGTAACAACATCCTGCGCCGTCAGCCATTTGGCAATTTCCAAAGCATTATCAGCGGCACGGTCCATGCGAATCCCCAATGTTTTAATACCTCGCAGGATCAACCAGCTATCAAAAGGTGCTAGTCCCGCTCCCGTTGTCTTGATCAAAAAGCGAAGTTTTTCGCTGACGTCCTCTCGACCGGTTACCAAAAATCCCGCAAGCGTGTCATTGTGTCCTCCCAAATACTTCGTACCACTATGTACCACAACATCTGCACCAAGTTTCAGCGGATTCTGGAAATATGGCGATAAAAATGTATTATCCACGATCAACGGTACTCCATGCGCATGTGCTGCCTTTGCTGCCGCGATGAC
>OGGJ01003058.1_pt1 | contig 10925 bp, 9 predicted proteins | sample 1571071 | NCBI WGS metagenome assembly OGGJ01 (sample SAMEA2581954, study PRJEB24529) | metagenome | biome: Human gut stool | place: China | collected 2011
ACCGTCTTCGATGATCCGTTCCGAGACCATCGAAATGGCGCAAAATTTGTCAATGCTGTGTTGGAGACACACGGGGCATCGGATCTTATCATCTTGATGCTTGGAACCAATGATTGCAAGACCGCATATAAGACGACACCACAGTTGATTGGAAAGGGTGTGGAGACGGTGATCGCGAAGATCCGAAACTTTGCTCCGGATAGCAAGATCCTGCTTGTGTCACCGATTCACCTGGGCGAGAAGGTCTGGGAGAAATCCTATGATCCGGAGTTTTCCAGAGAGTCGGTCGATGTATCGAAGGGGCTTGCCGATGTCTATGCGGAGATCGCGAGAAATGAACATCTGTATTTCTTAGATGCATCCGATGTGGCTGCACCGAGTGACACCGATCAGGAGCATCTGAATGAGGAAGGGCACGCGAAGCTCGCGGAAGCAATCTACGAGAAGGTGGATGATATATTCGCGGAGGCTGCGTAGATTTCTTCGCAGAATAATATAATTTAGTACGAATATAAGAAGCCGGTAAGAGACTATATGAAATAGTTTCTTACCGGCTTCTGTGTTAACTACAGATACCCATATTTCTTCCGCTGTGAGAACACGAAGAAGAGCGTCATGCACAAGGTGATTGCTTCCGCTACAATGATTGCGCCCCAGATACCGTCTAATCCGAGGATTAGTGGCAGCAGCATGACGGCGGATAACTGGAACACAAGTGTCCGCAGGAATGAAATCAACGCAGAAATCAAGCCATTGTTTAACGCCGTGAAGAAGGACGAACCATAAATATTAAATCCGTTGATCAGGTAGGTAAACGAATAGATCAGGAATCCGTGTTTAGTTAGTGCAAACAGTTCTGCGTCATAGCCGACGAAGATTTTCGTCAGTGGTCCGGCAATCACATGTGCCAGCAGGACAAGCAGGATACCCCAGATGGCAATCAGACTGGTACTTTTTTTGAACATATTCTTAAGCTCATCCCGGTTCCCGGCACCGTAGTGGTAGCTGACAATCGGTGCACTGCCGACCGAATATCCAAGGAAGATCGATATGAATATGAAGTTTACATACATGATCGCGCCGTAGGCAGCCACACCATTTTCGCCTGCGTATTTCATAAGCTGCAGGTTGTAGAGCGAGTTCACGAGAGAGGAAGAGAGGTTCGTCATAAGCTCGGAGGAACCATTTGTACATGTCTTCAACAAGACCGCTCCGTCAAATTTTGTCTTTCCAAGTTTCAGCAGGCTGGAATTCTTCCGTGCAAAATAGAAGATCGGGAAGAATCCACCGATGCATTCTCCGGTTACCGTCGCAATCGCGGCGCCCGGCAATCCCCATCCCAAGACTGCGATAAACAGATAATCTAACACCATATTTGTCACACCAGCGATGATGATAACGCCAAGTCCCAGCTTCGGTTTCTCTGCGGTAACGAAGAAGCTCTGGAATACGTTTTGCAGCATAAAGGCTGGCATGGAGATAAAACAGATTCTTCCATATAGCACGCAATTATCCAGCAGTGCGCCTTCTGCACCAAGCAAGGATGCAACCGGACGGACTAACAGCATTCCGCAGAGACTGAAGATGACACCGCCGATGAAAGTCACATAGACAAGCAGCGAGAAATATTCGTTTGCTTTCTTATGTTCGCCTTCGCCGAGTGTCTTTGCCACGATCGCGCTACCACCGGTACCGACCATGAAGCCGAGTGCGGACACACCCATCATGAGAGGCATAACCAGATTGACTGCAGCGAATGCTGTCTTGCCGACATAGTTCGATACGAACAGCCCATCGACGATACCGTAGATGGAAGTGAAGATCATCATGATGATGGACGGCAGGACGAAGCGCAGCAGCTTCTTATAAGTAAAATGTTCGGATAATTGTATCTTCATGTTGTAATTCCTCCAATTTTGTTATAGCTTCTGGATTCCTTCGCGCAGGGCTGCGAGATACTGTGCGTGGAAATGCAGAATCGTTTTGTATTCTTTTTCTGTCAGTTTTGGGAATGCTTCGTTCTCAATCTCTACCATCGGGAAGATCGTACGGCGCACGAGCTGCAATCCCTGTTCGGTCAGATAGATGTGCATGCTCCGTCCCTTTCCGGACGCGAGTATCAGATATTCCTTCTTCTGTAATGACCGGATCGCTGAGTTGACGGTCTGCTTCGGGATGAAGGTTGTGCGGCAGATGTCACTTTGCTTACAGCCATCCCCCAGCTCGCAGATTGCGTACAGGGTGTCGAACTCGCTGTTCGAGAGACCAAGCCGCATCGCTGCGTCGTGGTAGATGATGTTATATTCTTTGTAGATGTGGTTGAATGCAACCAGCTTGTCACTCATATATGGTTGTTCTTCTTCGTGTTTTTCTTTCATAGAGGCTCCTCTCACAATTCGACAAAATTTGTCTGATTTCGTACTCAAGTAAGTCCGAAAACATACTTAGTATAGTCTGATTTCGGACTTATGTCAAGAGGAAGATGGATGTAAATTATTTGTAATTATGCAAGGAAAACATGGCAAGATACATTGCTATTTTACAGGGATTGAAGTATACTTAGGGGCGAAAATAAATATGTATAAAATATTATAGAACGAAAAATATAGACAAGGGGAACAGGACAGGAGTAAAAAGATGCTGACACAATTTTCAAGAACTGAGCTGCTGCTTGGAAAAGAAGCGATGGAGAAATTACAGAATTCCCGTGTCGCCGTATTCGGAATCGGTGGTGTAGGTGGTTATGTCTGTGAGGCGTTGGCACGAAGCGGCGTTGGAGCCTTTGATCTGATCGATGATGATAAGGTGTGTCTGACGAATCTGAACCGTCAGATTATTGCGACCTATAAGACAATCGGAAAATATAAAACGGACGTTATGAAGGAACGGATCTTGGATATCAATCCGAAAGCGGATGTACATGTGCACAAATGTTTCTTCCTGCCGGAAAATGCCGATGAGTTTCCGTATGAAGACTATGACTACATGGTTGATGCAGTGGATACGGTAACTGCAAAAATCTCTCTCGTGATGAAAGCACAGGAGAAACACATTCCGATCATCAGCAGTATGGGCGCCGGCAATAAATTAGATGGCAGTCAGTTCAAGGTGGCAGATATCTATAAGACGAAGGTCTGTCCGCTTGCGAAGGTCATGCGGCGGGAACTTAAGAAGCGCGGAGTGAAGAAATTAAAGGTTGTGTATTCGGAGGAACCGTCGATTCGTCCGATCGAGGATATGTCGATCAGCTGCCGGACGCGCTGTGTATGTCCGCCGGGTGCGAAACACAAATGCACCGAGCGGAGAGATATTCCGGGCAGTGTCGCATTTGTTCCATCGGTGGTAGGTCTGATCATTGCCGGTGAGGTTGTGAAGGATCTGGTGAAGGACGTACCGCGGACAGCAGAAGAACCGACAACATAAATACGGGCGTAGGAAAAATAAAATATAGTAACTCGTGTAATTGGTATGCATGTGATGGAACAGGAGGCAGAAACAATGACATTAGAGAAGCATGTGATTGATACAGTGAAGGAATGGCAGACGAAGATCGGCACGGATGATGCAGGCGTGCGCCTCTATTATCCGAAGGTGTCGATGTGCGGATATCTGAAGCTTCCAGTGGAGGAGGATTCCGAGAAGATCTGTCAGGAGGCAGAGGCATATTTCGAGAAAAGTGTACCAGAACTTGGACACGTGACAGTGACCGAGAAAGCAGACCGGTTCTGCGTGTTTGTCAGTCCGGAGGGCTGTGATTATATTAACCTTGAGATTCCTGTTTCGGAATTTTTAGAGGGATTTCTGAAGGTGCTTAAGACGCAGGATATGCAGCAGGTACGGGCGTATTTTCAGGCATTTGCGAAAGCACATGGCACGACGGTCTGTGAGGAGGACGATGAGGAGGATCTCGGAACGGTGCTCTCTTTTGCGGATAAGGATGTGGAGCCTTATCTGTACTGTGTGACAGACGATCAGTTTGGAATTACCTATCACCGGTTTACGAAGGATGATTTCGATACGATTTAAAAAAGTCTTAAACAAAAGCGGAGTTTAATAAAAAAGATACAATTTGGATACAACCATGATTTAAAATAGAAAAGGAGTTTTCCCATGAACGAACAAACGAAAGCGAGAATCAAGGAGTTACAGAAAGAAAAAGATGTTGTGATCTTAGCGCATTATTATGTGGATGGTGAAGTGCAGGAAATCGCAGATTATGTCGGCGATTCGTACTATCTGGCGAAGGTTGCAACGACAGTGGAACAACAGAATATTTTGTTTTGCGGTGTCTCCTTTATGGGTGAGAGTGCGAAGCTTCTGAATGCGAAGAAGCATGTCTATATGGCAGATGATGGAGCGGATTGCCCGATGGCACATATGGCGGAAGTGGAGAAGATCGAGGAAGTGCGGAAGGAATATCCGGATGTGGCAGTTGTCTGCTATGTAAATTCAACAGCAGAATTAAAGGCACATTCCGATGTCTGCGTGACATCATCCAATGCACTGAAGATCGTCAAGGCATTGCCGAACAAGGACATCTATTTTATTCCGGATTACAATCTGGCACATTTTATAGCGGAGCAGGTACCGGAGAAGCATTTTATCTTCAACGATGGATTCTGCCATGTACATAAGAGTATTCACAGTGAAGATGTGAAGAAGGCAAAGGAACTGCATCCGGACGCACTTGTTCTGGCACATCCGGAGTGTACAAGTGACACGCTGGCACTGGCGGACTTCATCGGAAGTACGTCCCAGATCATTGATTACGCAACCGCATCGGACAGCAAGAAGTTCCTGATCTGCACCGAGATGGGTGTGTTCTATGAGTTGATGCAGAAGAACCCGGACAAGAAATTCTTCTCTGTCGGACACAGACAGTTCTGCCCGAACATGAAGAAGGTCAGTCTGGACAAAGTACTTGAGAAGCTCGAAGATCTGAAGGATGAAGTGATCCTTCCAGAGGAAATGTGTGAGCAGGCGAAGAAACCGCTCGACGAGATGCTTCGTCTGGCACAGTAGCAGGACTGGTGCGTTAGTGGGTGCATCAAACCGATCAGGCGGGATCAGGTAAGTTGGCAGATGTATGAAACCACCGAACGAGGAGTATGAGATGAAACGGATTTTAATTGTGGAAGATGATATGGCGCTGGCGCAGGAATTGCAGTATCTGCTGATTTCGAATCAGTATGATGCGCAGTGCGTCGAAGAATTCACCGATGTAGCTGGACAGATTCTTGCTTCGCAGGCAGATATGGTTTTGCTGGATATTAACCTTCCAGAAGTAGATGGACAGAGTGTGTTGCGGGAACTGCGCAAGACATCGGATATTCCGGTCATTATGGTGACAAGCAAAAACACAGAGATGGACGAAGTGATCTCGATGAGCTTCGGTGCGGATGATTTTATTGCGAAGCCATACAATCCTTCTATTTTGCTTCTGCATATCGAGGCGGTATTCAAGCGGCTTGGAAAGATGGACGCAGACAAGGGACTTACCTATAAAAATATGACGCTTGACACGGCACGTGGAGTTCTGACGGTCGGGGATAACAGCGTGGAGCTTACGAAAAATGAAGCGGGTATTTTATCCTATCTGCTGAAGCATCAGAATACGATCGTGACGCGCGATGAACTGATCAGTTATCTGTGGGATTCGGAGGCATTTGTCGATGATAACACGCTGACGGTCAATATGAACCGTGTCAGAAAGAAGCTTGCTGATCTCGGCGTGGAGGATATAATCCGGACAAAACGAGGACAGGGGTACATTCTGGCATGACAGTTCGAAGTTATCTAAAAGACAGAATCAGCTTTGTTGCAACGACAGTGTTTATCATGGTCGTATTAAGGCTGTTAGGATTTGCCTGCAAGACGCGGATGGATTTCATCTGGGTGATGGAGGGCATCATTTTTGTGACGGCATTGTGCGTGTGTCTGGCGGACTATCGCAAGCGCAGGCATTTTTATCGGGAATTGCTGGGAATCTTAGAAGGGCTTGACCAGAAATACCTGATTACGGAGATGACGGTACAGCCGGATTTCGAGGAAGGTAAGATCTGGATGGATGTTCTGTATGACACCGGGAAATCCATGCGGGACAAGCTGAACGAAACAGAAGATTCGCTGCGGGATTTTAAGGAATATCTGGAGCTTTGGATTCACGAGATCAAGATTCCAATTGCCGCTTTAAACCTGATGAATTATAACGGCAGTCAGGATTTGAAGAAGCAGAAGGCACAGCTTGCACGGATTAACAGCTTTGTGGAGCAGATTTTATTTTATGCGCGTGCAGATGAGGCAGAAAAGGATTATCTGCTTACCGCGTGTGATCTGGATGTGACGATCAATAAAGTACTGCAGCAGCAGAAGGATCTGCTGATTGGAAATAAAATACGAATCGAGAAAAACGATACAGCCCATTCGGTTGTCACGGATTCCAAATGGCTCACATTTATGCTTGGGCAGATCGTGAACAACAGTATCAAATACCGGGATGCTGCAAAACAGCCGTGTATTTCTTTTGCAGTAGAGGAGATGGCAGATAAGACTGTTCTAAAGATCCGCGATAATGGTATCGGGATTCCGGAACAGGATATCGACCGGGTATTTGACAAGACCTTTACTGGGGAGAATGGACGCAAAGGAAATGCTTCTACTGGAATGGGTTTGTATATATGTAAACAGCTTTGTAATAAGCTCGGACATGCGATTACGATTGCGTCCGTGTACGGGGAATACACCGAGGTGGAGATCGCCTTCGGCAAAGAGACTTTCTTGACGAAAGAGTAGTCTATAACCTTACAAAAATGTAAGGTTGTTGTCATGAACTACGATGGATAGAAAGCATGAGAGAATGTATGATGCAGGCAGGATAGATGCCTGAGATGCTAATTTAGAAGAAAGGCACAGTCTGGTACTGTGGCGAGGATTTGGAACATGGCTTATCATGAATCCATGTATTTTTTAGTATTTTTACCGGTGGTTCTCATCGGATATCAGCTTGCACCAAAGCGGGTGCGCTTTGGTGTACTGCTCTTTTTTAGTTATTGTTTCTATTTTTTATTCAGCCACAGATTAATTGTATATTTGCTTGGCGCAACTACAATCACCTATCTGACAGGACGGCTGGTTGCGACTGGTGAGAAAAAACGCAGAAAAACAATTCTGATCGTGGGTGTCTGGCTGTTACTTGGCATGCTGCTTGTGATGAAGTACAGCGGATTTTTCGCAGAGAATGTGAATGCGCTTTTCGGAACGATAAACCTTGGACTCCGGCTTCCGGTGCGGCGGTTCCTGCTGCCGCTTGGTATTTCCTTTTACACACTTTCTGCGATTGGCTACATGGCGGATGTGTATTGGAAGAAGATTGAACCGGAGAAAAACATTGCGAAGCTTGCACTCTTCCTGAGTTTCTTCCCGATCATCATGGAAGGTCCGATCTGTATGTACAGCGATACTGCAGAGACGCTTGCGAAGGGCGAGGATATCCGGAGTGAAAACCTTATCCGCGGCTATATGCGGATTGGCTGGGGACTGTTGAAGAAGGTCGTAATCGCAGACCGCCTGTATGTCGTTGTGCAGACGCTGTTTGATGGGTATGCGTCCTACCACGGCGTGATGATCGTCGTTGCGGCAGTGTCCTATACAGTGCAGCTTTATATGGAATTTTCTGGCTGCATGGATATCGTGATCGGAAGTGCGGAATGTTTTGGCGTGACATTGCCGGAGAATTTCGCGCAGCCGTTCGTATCGAAGAATGCATCTGAGTTTTGGCGCAGATGGCATATCTCACTTGGCAGATGGTTCAAGACATATATTTTCTACCCGGTTTCCATGTCGAAGCTTACCAGAAAATGGAACCGGTTTGCGAAGAAACATACAAGCAAATACATAAAGCTGATGGTTGCATCGGCAATCGCATTATTCCCGGTGTGGGTGTGCAACGGACTGTGGCATGGTGCGAACTGGAGCTACCTGTTCTACGGCATGTATTACTTCGTCGTAATTATGATTGAGCTGATGTTGGAACCCGCGGTGAAGAAGCTTTGCGCGGCATGGAAAATCGCAGAAGACGCGGCATGGTGGAATGTCCTTCGGATCTTGAAAACATGGGTAATTATTTTCACCGGAGAACTGTTTTTCCGGGCGGATACACTTGGCATTGGCATGCACATGTTCCGATCGCTGTTCCATGATTTTTCGATACAGAAGCTTTGGGATGGTACGTTGCTTACGCTTGGACTTGGCAGAGTGGAGATAGGAATTATTTTAGTCTCTCTGTTGATTGTCGGCGTAGTAAATCATTTCCGTGAGCAGCAGATTGATGTGCGCGGTGTGATATTACAGAAGCGATTGCCAGTGCGCTGGCTCGTGTATCTTGCGCTCATCTTTGTCGTACTTATATTCGGTGCGTATGGACCGGGATATCAGGAGGTGGATCTGATCTATGCAGGCTTCTGAGAACAAAAAAATAGAAAAGAAAAAATCTGTTAATACGGAAATTGCGAATACGAAAAACGTCAGACATGGAATCTGGCTCCGGGTAATTTCATTTGCAGTCGTTGTCATTTTACTTTTAATAGCATCCGGAAAGCTGTGCGATCCAATCCGGCTAGGCTTGCAGGATTCGGTTTCCGAGCGGGAACGGTATCTGTTACACCTGCTATCGGAACCAGAGGAAATGGTTGATGTGGCAATCCTCGGTGACAGCGAAAGCTATACGTTGGTATCGACGTATCAGTTGTGGAAGGAGGCAGGCATTGCATCGTATATCGGCGGACAGTCCGGTCAATGGATCGGGGAAAGTTATTTTTCACTGAAGAAAATTCTCAAGCGGCAGTCTCCCAAGGTTTTGATCTTAGAGACGAATGAGTTTTTCTCCAGAGGAGATGCGAGTGTGATAAAGGATGCGGCGAAATCCGCGCAGGAGTTTGCACGGCAGATGTTCCCAATCCTCAAATATCACCGTTTCTGGAAGATGGAACCAGCCGATCCGAAATTGCAGACGACGATTTTCAATGGATTTGAATTGCGTGCGGCAGTGGCGCCGTATACGGGAGGTGTCTACATGCATGCAACCGACGATAGAACACCGGTGACTTTTATCACAAGGTATTATCTGGATAAGATCAAGCGTTTGTGTGATGCACATGGAACGAAGCTGTTGTTTGTGACAGCCCCTTCCCCGGTCAATCATACGATGCAGCGGCACAATGAGGTGCAGGCACTTGCAGATGCGCTTGCAGTTCCATACCTCGATCTGAATCTGAATACCGAGGAGCTTGGAATCGACTGGAATCTGGATACCCTCGATGGTGGCGATCATTTAAACTATACCGGTTGTCAGAAAGCTACGGCATATCTGCAGCGGTATATGCAGACGCATTATACGTTGCCGGATCGCCGGGATGATGTACGGTACGAGGCGTGGAACAAGCAGGCGGAAGAATTTGAAAAACTGCTTCCACAACCTTAAAGAAATCTTAAACGATTGCTTGGTTTTATCTTAATATTTAAGTTGCTATACTATGTAACAGAACAAAGAAATGCGGCGGATGAACCTGCACGCATGGAGGACATTATGAAAAATGTATTAGAATATCTGGAACAAAGTGCAAAGATGTATCCGGACAAGATAGCAGTGAAGGATGCGGCATGTTCCTATACATATGAACAATTACAGAACAAAGCGAAATGCATTGGTGCCTGTCTGGCAAAGCAGACAACACCGCGCCATCCGGTCTGTGTATTTGCCGATAAGAGTGCGGATACACTGGCAGTCTTTTTTGGAATCGTCTATGCGGGCTGCTTCTACACACTGGTTGATCCTTCGTTTCCGGAGGCACGCATCCAGTCGATGCTCTCGGTGTTACAGCCGGATGTGATCGTGGATGGAAGTGATGCGTCGGAGAAGCTTACCGCGTGTGGCTACACAGAGCATGTGGTTCGGATGGAAACGCTGACACAGGGGATGGATAGTGAATATACAGGTTCCGATGAAAATCAGTTACAACAGATCCGGGAATCTATGATTGACACCGATCCACTCTACTGTAATTTTACTTCCGGCTCGACCGGAACCCCGAAGGGGGTGCTTGTGGCACATCGGTCGGTGCTTGAATTTATCGATCGGTTTACAGAGATCTTTGATATCACGGAAGCCGATGTGATCGGCAATCAGGCGCCGTTTGATTTCGATGTATCAGTGAAGGATATTTACAGTGCGATGAAGATGGGCGCAACCTTAGTTGTGATTCCGAAAGCGTATTTCATGTTCCCAAACTCCGTTGTGGACATGCTCGATGAGAACCATGTCACGACGCTGATCTGGGCGGTGTCGGCACTCTGCCTGTTGAACCGGCTGCATGGACTGAAACATAAGGTACCAGCAGATATCAACAAGATTTTGTTCAGCGGCGAGGCAATGCCGATCCGACAGCTTCATGCATGGCAGAGCTACTACCCGGATGCGATGTTTGTGAATCTCTACGGACCGACGGAGATCACCTGCAACTGTACCTATCACATTTTAGACCGGGCATACAGCGAGGACGAAAAACTTCCGATTGGAATTCCATTTCCAAATGAACGCGTATTCCTGCTCGATGAGGAAAATCGTCTGATCGAACCGGGAAGTGCTGGCAAGACCGGAGAGCTTTGTGTGGCAGGTACGACGCTTGCCCTTGGATATTACAGAAATGCAGCGGCAACGGCGAAGGCATTTGTGGCAAATCCGTTACAGACCGATTACCCGGAGACAATCTATCGGACGGGAGATCTGGCAAGCTACGGCGAAGATGGGCTGCTTTATTTCGCGGGACGGAAAGATTTTCAGATCAAGCATATGGGAAACCGGATTGAACTGGGAGAGATTGAGACAGCTGTTTCGGCGGAAGAAGGAGTGGACTCCTGCTGTTGTCTAT
>OGGJ01003059.1_pt1 | contig 10923 bp, 10 predicted proteins | sample 1571071 | NCBI WGS metagenome assembly OGGJ01 (sample SAMEA2581954, study PRJEB24529) | metagenome | biome: Human gut stool | place: China | collected 2011
GCGGCAGTCATTGCGATCAGGGAAGTATGTGATCTTCCAATCATGGTATCGCTCACATATAACCCGGATGGAAGAACCCTTTATGGAACAGATCCGGCAACGGCGACAGTCGTACTGCAGAGTCTCGGAGCTGATGCGATCGGGATCAACTGTTCAACAGGACCGGAGGATATGATAGAACCGGTTGAAAAAATGGCAGAGTATGCCACAATCCCAATCCTTGCAAAGCCGAATGCAGGGCTGCCGGAGCTGGAGAATGGTGTGACAGTCTACAAGACGGGACCAGAGGAGTTTGCTTCCTGTGGAAAAAAACTGGTGGAGTCCGGTGCGTCCATTATCGGAGGCTGCTGTGGCACGACACCGGAGCATATCCGTGCACTGAAAGAAGCAGTGAAGGATATGCCGGTGCATAAACCTTTGACGCAAAAAAGAAGAATTCTGACTTCTGAACGTAAACTGGTGGAAATTACATTGGATGGTAATTTTATGGTGATCGGTGAGCGCATCAATCCGACCGGTAAGAAAAAACTTCAGGCAGAACTGCGGGAGGGCAGCCTTAACATGGTGCGTCAGATGGCGTTAGACCAGGAAGAAAACGGTGCTGCGATTCTTGATGTTAATATGGGAATGAACGGAATTGATGAGAAAGAAATGATGATCAACACGATTTACGAAGTGACTTCTACGGTTGATTGTCCGCTGTGCATTGATTCCAGCCATGTAGATATTATTGAGGCGGCTCTCCGTATTTATCCGGGACGTGCCCTAATCAATTCGATTTCCATGGAAAAAGAGAAAATGGATAAACTTCTTTCGATTGCAGAAAAATACGGAGCAATGTTTATTTTGCTGCCATTATCGGATGCAGGGCTTCCGAATGATTCTGAGGAAAAACATGCGATCATCCGCACGGTTATGGAGCAGGCAATCAAGATCAGAATGAGCAAAGAGGACATTATCGTAGACGGACTGGTTGCAACGATCGGAGCAAATCCAAGAGCTGCCATTGAGTGCTATGAAACCTTTTCTTATTGTAAAAATGAACTTGGACTGCCAACAGCCTGTGGACTTTCCAATATTTCTTTTGGTCTGCCGGAGCGGACTTATGTGAATACAGCGTTCCTTACGATGGCAATCGCACATGGGCTTACAATGGCTATTGCAAATCCATCGCAGGAATTATTGATGAATGCCGCATTTGCGTCTGATCTGCTTCTTGCAAGAGAAGAGAGTGATATCCGCTATATTGAGCGTATGAACATGCTCGCTGAAAAGTACGCAGGTCAGGAGCGCGTGCTTGTCCCGGTAAAAAAAGCGGCGGCGGATGATCAGGCAAAACCTGGATCACAGGAAGGAAGAAGTGCTATTTTTGAAGCTGTTTTAAAAGGAAATAAGGGTGGCATTTTAGATGAGGAGAAAAACCGGATGAGATCATCAACCATCATCTGATCCCGGCGATCAATGAAGTTGGCGTGCTGTTTGACAAACAGAAATATTTCCTGCCACAGCTGATCTCCTCTGCCAACACGATGAAGATGGCGATCGAATACGTAGAGCCAATGTTAGAGCGGAATGATGCGGAACAAAAGGCGACAATTGTAGTTGCAACAGTAGAAGGAGATATTCACGATATCGGAAAAAATCTTGTTGTTCTTATGTTGAAAAACTATGGCTACAATGTGATTGACCTTGGAAAAGATGTTCCGGCTTCGCTGATCGTTGAGACTGCTTTAAAAGAGCATGCAAAAGTAATTGGTCTGTCAGCCCTTATGACAACAACGATGATGCGCATGAAAGACGTTGTGGAATTGGCAAAAGAAATGGGATGCGACAGCAAGATCGTTATTGGTGGTGCGGCGATCAATGAAAGTTTTGCAGATGAGATCGGAGCGGACGGATACTCGAAAGATGCAGCAGACTGCGTAAAACTGGTGGATCGGCTGTTGGAAGAATAGCGGATGAAAATAGCAATCCTAAAAAAAATGCAGAAACACAAAAATAAGTGTTGACTTTTTTATGTGATTCATTATATAATAGCAAAGCGAGTTGCGCAAGCGACTCGCAAGTATATGGGATCTTAGCTCAGCTGGGAGAGCATCTGCCTTACAAGCAGAGGGTCATAGGTTCGAGCCCTATAGGTCCCATTTTCCACAGAAGACATTGACAAGATATTGTTGATTGAGGTGGAAAATGTGAGGCGCATCTGCGATGCCGATGCACACATCACTGCGTGATGGCGCAGAAAAAAATATTGAATATGGCGAGATAGCTCAGTTGGCTAGAGCACATGGTTCATACCCATGGTGTCGAGGGTTCGACTCCCCCTCTCGCTACTAACAGAAAGCTTTGGGATTTTCCCGGAGCTTTTTTCGTGTAACAGGAAATTACGGTGAAATGTTCCTGATACATAGAAACGCAGTTTTGCAATAAGAAATCAAAGTTACATAAAAATCCTTTTCTAATTTAGTCGAAAAAAGGTTTTCTTTTATACTTTTATGTGGTAAAATGATAAAGAATACGGCAGAAAGACCGTGGAGACAAGGAGTAGCATGAAAATGACAAAGAAATGGGAAGTAACGGTAAATGGAACAAACAATGTGATTGAGTACAAGGCAGGATTTGGAGCAAAGATTCTGGTGAATGGTCAGGCGTACAAGGTGAAATCACAGAACTGGTGGGTGATGATGGTGGATTATCCAATTATGATCGATGATACGGAAATTCGTGTTGTGGCAATCGGAAATAAAGTTGATCTTGCTGTGAACGGAGTATATCAGGGCAGCGGCGAGCAGTATCAGCCATTGCATAAAACACCGACAATGTGTAATGTGTTTATCGGGATCAGTTGTATCGCTGGATTTCTTCTTTGCGGATGGTTGGGTTTACTGATCGGAGCTTTATTTGGAACAGTTTATGTAAGACAGGGACTGGCAGGTAAGATGGGGAATGTTGTCGGCGCTTTTGTTGGATGTACGGTAATACAGCTTTTGATCATGGTCATTGTAGTATTTCTTCAGCTTGCATAGTAAAGGACGGTTTACATATGGAACAGGGAAACTATGGAGAAAACTTTGACAGAGGATATGAGGAGCAGGCGAGACCGAGACAGCAGGTGATCGTGATCGGGGAACCGGTTCCGGATAAGAGAACGACCAAGAACCTTGCAATCTGTTCGCTGGTACTTGGAATTCTTGCGATTGTATTCAGCTTTTTGCCTTATATTGGAATTATTCTTGCACTGATCGCATTGCCACAGGGAATTGTAAGTCTTGTGCAGAAGCGGCCGGGCAAAGGACTTGCGATTGCAGGGATTATTACAGGAATATTCGGAATATTATTGTCGATATTGTTTATTTTGGTGTATGTTGTTGCGGTACTTGCTTTATAATACCGGGATAGGATAAAGAGGTTATTACAGAAAGAATGTCAGCTTTGTGTAGTAACCTCTTTTTCTACCTATTGACATTTTTTCTCTTATTATTACAATAAAGTTAGCTGATACTAACCAATAAAATACATACATTATGAATAGAATACGAAATTGTAAAATTGATTGAGGACTTAAAGAAAATAACTGAAATAAAGTTTGCAATTACTTATTAATAATAAGAGAGGAAGGTGTCTTATGGATCAGGCAGTATTTTATGGAATTTTAATTCCGTTTTTGGGTACGTCGCTCGGTGCAGCGTGCGTATTTTTTATGAAACATGATATGAGCGAACGGTTGTCCCGGATCCTTACCGGGTTTGCTGCGGGGGTGATGGTGGCGGCATCCATCTGGAGTTTACTGATTCCGGCGATGGATCAGTCGGAAGAGATGGGAAAGTTTGCGTTTATTCCAGCAGCAGCTGGATTTTGGGGTGGCATTCTGTTTCTGCTTCTGTTAGATCACATCATCCCACATTTGCACAGGTACAGTGTCAGCGCAGAGGGACCAAAGAGCAGATTGCAGAGAACCACCATGATGGTGCTGGCCGTCACGCTGCATAATATTCCGGAAGGGATGGCAGTCGGGGTTGTGTATGCAGGATATCTGGCTGGAAATGCAAAAATCACAGTGGCGGCAGCTATGGCATTGTCAATAGGGATCGCAATACAGAACTTCCCGGAGGGGGCGATTATTTCCATGCCGCTCAGGGCAGAAGGGATGAAAGTGTCAAAAGCTTTTGCAGGCGGTGTGCTTTCGGGGATTGTGGAACCGGTCGGTGCAATGCTCACAATCCTTGCAGCAGGATATATTGTCCCGGCTCTGCCTTATCTGTTAAGCTTTGCAGCCGGAGCGATGATCTATGTGGTTGTGGAGGAACTGATCCCGGAAATGTCCCAGGGGGAACATTCCGACCTTGGAACGATCTTTTTTGCAGTGGGATTTACGGTGATGATGTCGCTGGATGTGGCTCTTGGGTAAAAATAACAGAATAGAGACAGTGAATAAGAAATTCCTTTCCTGATGTGAAGGGAGTTTCTTTTTTTACGCAGATGAATTGTGGACATACCAGTGACAAAACATTGTGTATTTTTTAACAAAATCATTGACAATAATACTTATGCAATGTATGTTATAGATAGAATGTTTTATAAATAACAATCTGGTTATACCAGAGGACAGACGCTGGGATCTGACATGGAAACATGGGATAGCCGGAACATAGAAGAAGGGAAGAGGGAGAACAGATGAAAGACTTTAAAGTGATTGAGGTAAAACGGAGTATTTTTGAAGACAACAATGCGGATGCTGACAAATTACGCGCAGAATTAAAGTCAGAGGGGACATTTTTGTTAAATCTTATGTCTTCTCCGGGCGCAGGAAAGACAACGACATTAAAACGCACGATCTCCATGCTCAAAGACGAGATGAAGATTGGTGTCATGGAAGCAGATATTGACTCTGATGTGGACGCACAGGCGATCAGTGAGACCGGTGTGCGTGCCATCCAGATCCATACAGGCGGAATGTGCCATCTGGATGCGGACATGACAAGACAGGGGATCCGGGAGTTCGGAACAAAAGACCTTGATTTTGTTGTGCTTGAGAACGTAGGCAATCTGGTCTGTCCGGCAGAGTTTGATACCGGAAGTACAAAGAATGCCATGATCCTTTCCGTGCCGGAAGGGGATGACAAACCTTTAAAATATCCATTAATGTTTTCTATCTGTGATGTGGTTCTCATTAACAAATGTGATACATTAAGTGTTTTTGATGATTTCAGCAAAGAGGCTGTGAAAGAACGCATCTTGAAATTAAATCCAGATGCAAAGATTTTCTTTGTCTCAGCGAAGACAGGAGAAGGTTTTGATGAGTGGGCGGACTGGATCCGCACTGAGATTTCTGAATATCAGAAATAAGTGAAAGCAGAATAAAATATTTTTTTTACAGGAGCCGGCAGAGTGACGGCTTTGCATATAAGGAGGAAGAAATGGCAGATCCATTGGGAAATTTTGTACCGGAATTTATTGAAAACGAAGTAGAGAGAGAAGCTATTGTAAAGCTTGCTAAAATGATCACAGACCGTGTTCCGCAGAAGCTTGGGATGAAAAAGATCACAAAGTATGATCCGGAGTACTGGGGATTATCTGCAATGTGTACAGATGAGATGGCAGAGATCGCACTGAAAATGGGTGTTCGTAAGCCAAAGACATTAGATCAGATGGTAAAGCTGACAGGCATTGAGAAAAAGCACTTGGAAGAGGTTTTACAGCAGATGGCTGTGAATGGTGTGATCGAGTATAATTGGGAAAATCCACAGCATGAGAAACAGTATGTACTTCCAATGTTTGTACCGGGAAGTGCTGAGTTTGGAAATATGAACCTTCAGATGTTAGAGGAACATCCGGAAGTAGGACGTTTCTTCGAGAGAATGAGCCGTCTGCCACTGGAAAAGGTAACACCTATGGTACCGGAAGGAGGAGCCGGCATCGGTATGCATGTTATTCCGGTCGAGAAAGCAATCTCTATGGAGAACCAGTCTATTTCCATTGAGCATATTTCACACTGGCTGGATAAGTATGAAGGAAAGTATGCAGCAAGCCCATGTTCCTGCCGCCGCTCCCGCCAGACGTATGAAGAAGGATGTGCGGATGATCCGGAGAGCTGGTGCATCGCAGTCGGCGACATGGCTGATTATGTTGTTGAGACGAATAAGGGCGGACGTTACATCACAAGAGAGGAAGCATTAGATATCCTAAAGAAGGCAGAGGAGAATGGATTTGTCCACCAGATCACCAATATCGATGGTGAGGACAAGATTTTTGCGATCTGTAACTGTAATGTGAATGTCTGCTATGCACTCCGTACTTCACAGTTATTTAATACACCGAATATGTCCCGCTCTGCCTATGTTGCTAAGGTTGAGACAGAGAACTGCGTAGCCTGCGGACGATGTGTGGAATACTGTCCTGCAGGTGCAGTAAAACTTGGACAGAAACTCTGCAGAAAAGACGGTTCTGATGTGGAATATCCAAAACATGTCCTTCCATCTGAGAAAAAATGGGGACCGGAGATGTGGGATGAAAACTACCGTGATAACAACCGCATCAACTGCTATGACACTGGTACAGCTCCATGTAAGACAGCCTGTCCGGCGCACATTGCAGTTCAGGGTTATCTGAAAATGGCAGCGCAGGGAAGATATCAGGATGCGCTGGCGCTGATCAAGAAAAACAATCCGCTCCCGGCAGTCTGCGGACATATCTGTAACAGACGCTGTGAGGATGCATGTACCAGAGGAACGATCGATCAGGCAATTGCGATCGATGAGGTAAAGAAATTTATCGCAGCCCAGGATCTGAAAGCTGAGACACGTTACATTCCAGAGAAAGTTGTCCCATCTGTCAGAGGATATTTTGAGGAGAAGATCGCGATCATCGGTGGTGGCCCTGCCGGTTTATCCTGTGCCTTCTATCTGGCTGAAAAAGGTTACAAACCTACTATTTTTGAGAAAAATGAGCGTGCCGGCGGTATGCTGGTATACGGTATCCCATCCTTCAAATTAGAGAAAGACGTTGTGCAGGCAGAGATCGATATCATCAAGGAGATGGGCGTTGAGATCAGAACCGGAGTGGAAGTCGGAAAAGACATCACATTAGATGAACTCCGTGCGCAGGGATACAAAGCATTCTACATTGCGATCGGATGCCAGGGCGGAAGACTTCCGGGCATTCCTAACGATACTGCAAAAGGATGTTCTTCCGCAGTTGACCTCTTAAAAGAAGTCAATGCAAATGAGAAATATGACATCAAAGGTGATGTTGTTGTCATCGGTGGCGGTAACGTTGCGATCGACGTTGCAAGAGATTCCAAGAGATGCGGCAGTGACAGCACAAAAGTCAACATGTTCTGTCTGGAATCCAGAGAGACAATGCCGGCTTCCGTGGAGGAGATCGAGGAAGCAGAGTCCGAAGGAATCGTTGTAAATCCGGGATGGGGACCAAAGGAAGTTCTCGTGGATGAAAACGGCGAAGTACGCGGAATCGTTTTAAAGAAATGTTTATCTGTAAAAGATGCAGATGGCAGATTCAATCCACAGTATGATGTGAACCAGCTTTTGACAGTGGAATGTAAGCATGTATTCTTCTCAGTAGGCCAGTCGATCGTATGGGGAGACTTGTTAAAGGGAAGTAAAGTGGAACTTGGACGCGGCAATGGAGCGGTTGCAGATGCGCTTACTTACCAGACAGCAGAGCCGGATATCTTCGTCGGAGGAGATGTTTACACCGGACCTAAATTCGCAATTGATGCGATTGCAGCCGGAAAACAGGGTGCAATCTCCATCCACCGTTTTGTACAGCCACATTCGAGCCTTACGATCGGACGTAATAGAAATGATTTCATCGAGTTAAACAAAAACGATATCAAAGTGGAAAATTATGACAACTCCAGCCGTCAGATTCCTGGACATAATGATTCCATCGATACAAAACACTCTTTCCGTGATGCAAAACTTGTATTTACAGAGGAACAGGTCAAAGCAGAGACAGCACGTTGTCTTGGATGTGGAGCTTCTGTTGTTGACCAGAATAAATGTATCGGTTGTGGTATCTGTACAACGAAGTGTGAGTTTGATGCGATCAAGTTACATAGAGAACTGCCTGGATGCAGCAAGATGGTTCCAAGTGAAGATAAGTTGAAATATATTCTTCCAAATGGAGCAAAACAGGCGATTAAGATTAAATTCTCCAAGAAGAAGTAAGGATTGTAAAACTTAAATTATATTTGTTCTAGAGGAGTTTTATAAACAATTCATTCGTGAACAATTTACAGAGAGGAATAAAATGCACGAACTTGGAATTATTGTACATGTTATGCGTACCGTGGAGGAAGTTGCAGCAGAGAACAATCTCACAGAGATCAGATCCGTGACCTGTGAGATTGGAGAAGTCAGCGGCGTTGTCCCGGAATACATGACAGACTGCTGGGGCTATGCAAGAAGCAGATCAGAGCTTTTAAAAGACTCAGAATTAAAAATCGAGATCATACCTGGTGTTACCATGTGTGAGGACTGTGGAAAAACCTATTCCACAGTCCAGTATGCCAAAATTTATGGGTACTTTGGAAGCAGTGCCACGTATCTTCTGGAAGGAAACGGATTCAGTATCAAGGAGATTGAAGGGGCATAACAAAAAATATTGATAGTAAAAACCTCACTGGCTGAGTATAATCTGCTGGTGAGGTTTTTCTATTAAAAAGTAAAAATGTACAGAGACCAAATCCGCCTCTCATGCATCTAATCTATGTAAACAAGTAAAAAGCCGGCAGAAAGGATGCTGTGCCACGGACAAGTCAGTGGAAACAGCGCAAAATAAAATGACAAAAGAAACATTAGGACAATTGATTATTGATTCCGAGGAAACAATGTATCATATCGCAAAGTCTCTGCTCTACAATGACGCAGACTGTGCGGATGCGATACAGGAAGCCATTGTAAAAGCATTTGCAAAATTACATACATTAAAGGATGACTCGTATGCAAAAACGTGGCTCATCCGCATTGTGATGAACGAGTGTTATGCGATCATGCGCAAAGAGAAAAAAATTATTTCCCTGCAGGATTATCAGATGAACGAGCAGGAAACGGAATCCAAAGACTATTCAGATTTATATGAAGCGATTTTCCATTTGCCAGAGCAGATAAAACTGTGCGTCACACTGTATTATATGGAAGGGTACAGTGTGAAAGAGGTCGCAGCATTGTTAGATACGACAGAGAGTGCAGTAAAAAACAGGCTGGCAAAAGCGCGGGGAAAATTAAAAGAAGCGCTGGCAGATTGAGACATAGTGATGATCCATTGGAACAGACATACAAAAACAAGGATATCGAATGAAAAATAATAAATTTCGTATCGTTTGGATAGCAGGAAAGGCGGTAACAGTATGAGATTAGAAGATATGAGAGAACAATTTCCGAAAATGCCGGAGAGCATGAAGCAGATGATTGAGCAGGAAGTTGCAGTGCAGATCGGGCAGGAGAAAGAAAATGACAATCCAAAAGTTGTAACTTATAAGAAAAGAAAGAAAAAAAACATGGCACACCGTATGCTGGTGGCATCTATGGTGGCAGCTCTGGCACTTGCAACAACGGTCTGTGCAGGTGTTGCTTACCAGATGCATAATCAGAAGATTGGAAAATATGGCTTAAAAACACAGATTGAAGGACCACAGACAGTGGCAGAAAGTACGGAGAATATGGCAGATCAGACGTCAGAAGAGAGAGCGGGTAAAACAGCCGAATATGTCAGACTGGAAACCTCTTATCTGCCGAAAGGTATGGTGCAGTCAGAGGAAGGAAAATACAGTTTTGAAGATAATTATATGCAGGGTGGAGTCAGCATGATCGTGTACCAGCTGACACCGGAAAAAACAATAGCAGACATTGAAAATACAGGCATTGCTGTGAGCGAGGAAACCAGCATCGGTGGCAGACCGGCAGTTTACATGGAAACAGCTCCTGCCGAGGGTGATTCAGCAGAAAATTCTTCTACAGAAGGAACTGCGAATGAAAATACAACCGGTGCAAAAAAAATATATATGATTTACGCGGAACACAACTACCTCCTTGAGATGTTCATTTTCCCGGATGTGACAAAAGAAGAAGCATTCCAGATCGCAGAGGGTGTTTCCATTACTCCGACAGAAGAAACGAGCGGAGAGAATGTTATGCAGGTGTGCAGTTGGAATGACATGGAAAATGAGGCAGGAAAAGGAGAACCGGAAACGGATGAATCGGAAACATTGATGACATTTCCAAAAGAGAAAATGAAAAATATACACCTCATTGGCGGTGAGATTTCTCTGGATCAGAACGGAATTGAAGCAACACCGGGACTTACAGCAATCGTTTCCGATGTAACAATTTCCGATAATATCAGCAGTTTGTCAGAAAATATGCTGGAGGATGATACAAAAGCAGCATTTGACACAGACGGTAATTTATTGCCAATGAAAGTGGAATATTTAAAGAGCGGAGACGGTATCAACACAGTTGATGAAGTTGTGGAGACCAAAGAGATTCCAATGAAAATTGTTTCAGTGACAGTGGATTATAAAAATAATGGAAAGACGGCACTTTCCAATGTAATGTTTAACGGCGGCATTGCATTTCTGGCAGAATATGGAGAAAACATGCAGTTTGACGCATACATGAATGAAAAACCGGGAACAGGCGATACATGGGATTGCGTAAACGAAGAATCTATTGGATTTAGTCAGGAAGTTTATTTATCGGATGTTCATGGAGGAGAACGCCACAACAACTACATTAATACGATAAATCCAGGTGAAACCGTCACCGAGCGTATGGCGTTAAAGGTCAGGAAAGTCTCCTGGCAATTCTACCATTTCAAGATATTTTCTTGCAACGGCATCTTTTTCTTTCTTTTTAATTAGCCCGAAATTCATGAGGGGTTCACAGATAATATCGCCCACTT
>OGGJ01003063.1_pt1 | contig 10914 bp, 8 predicted proteins | sample 1571071 | NCBI WGS metagenome assembly OGGJ01 (sample SAMEA2581954, study PRJEB24529) | metagenome | biome: Human gut stool | place: China | collected 2011
CAAAGGGGATCGTAGGTAAGTCGGTTGCCTCGATCTTGATCAAGGCGATATCTGTTGTCGGATCAGCCCCTATAATCTTTGCCGGGAATTTCCGGTTATCGTTTAAGGTAACCTCCAGCTCGTCGGCTCCGTCGATCACGTGGTTGTTCGTGATGATATAACCATCCGTAGAGATAATGACACCCGAGCCAGCGCCCACACGAGGTTGCTGTTGCGGACGTTGGAACCCTCCACGGCCACCGAAGCCGAAGAAATACTCGAACGGGTCCATATACTGCTGACCGCCGTCCCCGTTAGAGGCTTGCGCGTTAGCCGTGGCCTTGATATGGACAACCCCGTGGATGGCGCTCTCGGCGGCCGTAGTGAAATCGATATTCTCGGCGGCCACGGTTCCATAATTCGTCAATCGGTACGGTTGCTTGAAGGTATTCTCAACTCCGGAGGCCAACTCCGCCGGACGTTGATTCTTATTCATCAGGTAAGTACTCGTTCCGATCGCGGCACCAGAACTAATGGCTGCTATCAGAGCAACACCAAGCACATTCTTCCAGATATTTTTCATACTTTTCTTATTTAATTAAACACTTAAATTTAACAGTTTCTTTACGGCAAAGAAAACTCAAAAATTGTGCGGATATTCCATTTCCATCGTATTTTTTATCACTTTTAACGAGGCATCACAGGGGCTTAACCGCACTTAACAGTACTGTGTATTGCAAAGTACCTTTTTAACAATTAAACAGCAGACGAATTGACAGTTGACACGCGATAACTGACAGTCGGCAATCGATAAATGACAGTCGGTTACTGGCAATCTAGAATCTCTGTTCGTATAAAAAACACCTAGGAGACAGAATATGTTTACGGCTGAAAAAGAAAATGTTATCCTATCTCTCCTATGCGTCTACAAAATAATTGTCAACCGCCGACCGTCAACTGTCAACTAAAATACCTATCTTTGTCCTATCGCAGTCTGCTGGTCTGTCGCTCACCTTCGGGTGTGAGGAAAGTCCGGGCAACACAGAGCACCATACTTCTTAACGGGAAGCTGTCCGTGAGGGTAGAGTAACGTAACAGAGAATAACCGCCGGACTCGTCCGGTAAGGGTGAAAAGGTGAGGTAAGAGCTCACCGGGTCCCGTAGCGATACGGGATGCCGTACGTCTTATGGGTTGTAAGGTCATGTATACCGGCGCATGTAGGATGGCTCGTCCGATGCCGGGGGGTAGACCGCTAAAGCTTACCGGCGACGGTAAGACAAGATAAATGGCAGGCACCTCTTTCCAAAGAGGTACAGGACCCGGCTTATAGGCAGACTGCTTTTTTTATTTGCCAATTAAATCATGTGCCGATATGCCCAAAAACAAGCCACGGGAAGAAAAGAAACCTATTGGAGAACGGATCAGCGCATTATTAGCACGAACCATCCGTTTCGTTACCTACGACATTTGGCGGATTACCGAGAATGAAGTTAGTGGGCTGAAGGAGATTTATATCAATATCATCAAGACGGTTATACTCGCCGTGCGGGGTTTCCAGAGCGAGAACCTGCAAACCAAGGCGTCGGCGCTTACCTACAGCACCTTGTTATCTATCGTACCTTTGCTGGCCGTATTATTAGGTATAGCTAAGGGCTTCGGTTTCCAAGGGACGGTACGGCAGGAGTTGTTCGATTATTTCCCCGGGCACGAGATGGAGCTGAACAAGGCGTTCGAGTTCGTGGAGAGCTATCTGGCGCAGGCGCAGGGGGGAGTGATCATCGGGGTCGGTTTGATTTTATTGTTTTATACGGTGATCAACTTGATCTCGTCCGTGGAGGATACGTTCAACGACATCTGGCAGATCCAGAAATCCCGTCCGTGGTACCGGAAGATATCCGATTATCTGGCCTTATTCCTCGTGCTGCCGGTGCTGATGACGGCATCCAGCGGTTTGTCCATCTTCATGTCTACCTTGCAGAACTCGTTCTTGGGGCAATACTTGTTTTTTACGCCACTCGTAGAGCTGTTCTTGCATATAGCGCCTTATATTATCACGACATTGGCTTTCACGGGGCTGTACGTCTCCCTGCCGAATACGAAAGTAAGGTTCGTGAACGGGTTGGTGGCAGGCTTTATCGCTGGTTGCGCCTTCCAGTTGTTCCAATTTATTTATATCAGTGGGCAGATTTGGGTGAGCAAGTACAACGCTATTTACGGTAGTTTTGCCGCACTGCCTTTGTTGTTGCTTTGGTTGCAGCTTTCTTGGTTGATTTGCTTGTTTGGCGCAGAGCTGTCGTACGCCTCCCAGAACGTGAAGAAATTCAGCTTTGAGAGGGACAGCAAAAGTATCAGCCGCCGGTACAAGGATTTCTTGACCTTGCTGATCGCCTCGCTGATCGTCAAACGGTTCGTGAAAGGCGAGAAACCCTATACGGCCGACGAGCTATCCGACGCTTACCGCATCCCTATCCGCATAACGACACAGATCTTATACCTGCTCACGGAGTTGAACATCATCATCGAGGTGAACTACGGGAATGACGACCGTGTGGCATACTACCAGCCGGCGATCGATGTCAATAAGATCACGGTCAGCTACCTGCTGACCCGCATGGACGAGTATGGCTCCGAGAACTTTAAGATTGACACGAGCAAGCTTTTCAGCAAGGAATGGAAAGCCCTGCTGAAGACACGTGAGGATATGATAAAGGCAAACGACAATATCCTGCTGAAAGACCTATAGGGAATTGAAAATTGAGAATTGAGAATTGAGAATTAATACAGGAAATAGGGATTTGACGAGTGGGGCGGTATGGAAGGTGATCCTGCGTTTCGCTTTCCCTTTGCTGATCGGCAATCTGCTGCAACAACTCTATAACGTGACCGACAGCGTCATCGTCGGGCAGTTTCTGGGGAAAGAGTCGCTGGCGGCGGTATCGGCTTCCTTCTTCATCTATTACTTTATTATCTCGCTGGTGATCGGTATCGGGAGCGGTACGTCGGTGGTGATCTCACAGTTTTTCGGGGCGAAGGAGTTCGATAAGGTGCAGAAGGCCTTCTCCTCTTTCTTTATCTTCATGTTGGTCGCAGGGGTATTGCTGTCCATAGCGGGAATTATTTTTGCCGAGCCGATGTTCAGGCTGACGAACACACCGGAGGACGTGATCCCGCAGGCGGTCGCTTATTTTAGGATTTATGTAGGGGGTACGTTCTTGTTTGTCACTTTCAATAGCATTATCTCCATATTGCGGGGTGTCGGGGAGTCCGTGCGCCCCATGCTGTTTATCCTGCTTACCACGATTTTGAATATAGCCTTGGATTTACTCTTCATTGTCGTTTTCAAATGGGGGATCGAAGGGGCGGCACGGGCTACGGTGATCGCCCAAGGGATCGGCATGTGCGTGGCCCTAGGCTACGTGAACAACACCCATCCCCTGCTCTCTATCAAGAAACAGGATTTATTGTTCGATATGGGACTGTTCAAGGAAGGGCTCCGCATCGGGCTTCCCTCCAGCGTACAGCAATGTGCCATCTCGCTAGGATTGATTGCCTTACTGGGGATCGTGAACAGTTTCGGCACGGATACGCTCACCGCTTACGGGGCAGCGGGAAAGATCGACACGATCATCATCCAAGCGGTATTGACCCTCTCTGGGGCGCTAGCTGCTTTCTGCGGGCAAAACATCGGAGCTGGGCACTTGGACCGGGTACGTGACGGGGTACGATTCGCCATGCTTGTCAACCTATTGCTGGGTCTAGCAACCTTCACGGCCATCTATTTCTTCGGGGACAAGATGATGCTGGCTTTCACCAAGGACCCGGAGGTGATCCGGATTGGCAAGGAATATTTATTGATCATGGGAGGATTCTTTATCGTACACGGCGGCTTGAACGTCTTCAACGGGGCATTACGGGGAGCTGGCGATACCCTGTTCCCAATGGCAGTAAGCATCACTTGTCTTTGGCTGATACGCATTCCCCTCGCCTATTGGTTTAGCTCTATCTGGGGACGGAGCGGTATCTGGTGGGCCATCGGCGCCAGCCTTTGCATCGGGCTTACAATCACCTATATCTATTATAAATTGGGATTCTGGAAGAACAAAGGGCCTTTACGGAAGAAATAAGCATAGCTTATTATTCGTTTCCATCGGGGTCGCATCGCCCGATCGCTTGATTGAATAGAGAAAAAGTCCTCAAGTCAATGACTTGAGGACTTTTTAGTTGCGGAGGCAAGACTCGAACTTACGACCTTTGGGTTATGAGCCCAACGAGCTACCACTGCTCCACTCCGCGATATAGTCGCTATCATTTCTTGATTGCGAGTGCAAAGGTATATATTACATTCCAAACTTCCAAACATTTTCAAGAAATATTTTCAATTTGTTTGCGTACACCCTTCGCTATCGGGCAGTGAAGCCTTGTTAAGCAGCAATTTGACACTAGAAATTCTCGATCGTATCAAAACCGAATGGTTCATATAAATGCAGACGGTTTCTCAACGATTGTATCTCCGCCTGCAAATTCCGCATCCGGTCCAGCATATGATGAATGGCCTCGATTCCCTCGATGTTAATAGACAAGTCGTAATACATACGTGTGTATTGTTCCAGATCACGGAGCTGGGAAGAGAAGAGATACCTCTCTCCATCCGTGATATTAATGTCTATCAAACCTCCCTCTTCCAGCAAAATGATGAACGAAGGGTCTATATGGCATTTCTGGCAGTATTCACTGACAATAACTAAATCTGTTTGCATAATACACCTGTTTTTAATTTAGACTTTGTATTTCCCGGAACAAATCCTTCTGTTTCTCCGTCAAGTTGGTCGGCACCTCGATCGAGTACGTGACAATCAAGTCACCAAACTGCCCCTCCTTCTTGTAAACAGGGAATCCCTTACCTTTCAACCGGACTTTCGTATTGTTTTGCGTGCCCGGTTTTACTTTCAGTTTCACCTTGCTATCCAAGGTATCGATAATCTGCTCGCCACCCAAGACCGCCGTATAGAGGTTCAAGGGGACGGTCAGGTACAGATCGTCTCCCACCCGTTTGAAACGGCTGTCGTCCGGAATAATGAACGTGATGTACAAATCACCGGCAGGGCCTCCATTCATGCCCGGCCCGCCTTGGCCTTTCAGCTTAATGGTTTGCCCGTTGGCTACGCCGGCGGGAACCGTGATACGCAGGTTCTTGCCGTTCACGGTGATCACCTGCTTATGTGTCTTGGCCGCATCCATCAAGGATAAGTGCAATTCGGCCGTGTAATCCTGTCCACGGAACCCATGATTAGAATGGCCACCGCCACCCCGGCGGGAACCAAACATAGACTCAAAGAAATCCGAGAACTCTCCATCATCGCCGGAGGAAGACCAATACGTACCTCCACCGTTCGAGAAGCCGCCGCCAAAGCCGCCACCTTGCTGGCCGTACTGCTTCCGTTGAGCCTCGAACTCATCCGCATGTTTCCAATTCTCCCCGTACTGGTCGTATTTCTTACGCTTTTCCGGATCGCTAAGCACCTCGTTCGCCTCATTGATCTCCTGAAACTTACGATGGGCGTCGGGATCGTTCGGATTCAAGTCAGGGTGATATTGCCGAGCCAACTTCTTATAGGCTTTCTTGATATCATCCTGAGAAGCGTCCTTGTTCACCCCCAAAATCTTGTAATAATCGATATAGGCCATAATCTGATATGTTTAGTCTATTTTTCTCATATAATTATATAACAATAAACATACCAAGGATAGTTTTGGTTAGTGAAAATTTACTTAAAACGTTTTTAATCGTACACGCACGGAATTAAGATTGTCCGTAGATAGAAAAGGCTCTAGCCGGGATCATCAGATACCGCTAAAGCCTTTTATGGATAGGAAATTCTTCGAACCTTATTTAAACTGCATCATCTTGCTGATATACTTCCCGACAATATCGAACTCTAGGTTCACTACCGTACCTTTCTCGATCTGGCAAAAGTTCGTGTTATCGTGCGTATAAGGGATGATAGCGACTTGGAAACTGTTTTGCTGGGAGTTGCATACCGTCAGACTGACGCCGTTCACGCAAACGGAGCCTTTCTCCACGGTCATATACCCCTGCCGGGCCATCTCCTTATCAAAAGCGTACTCGAACGTATAGTACCAGCTGCCGTCCGCCTCCTTCACCTCCGCACAAACGGCAGTCTGGTCCACGTGCCCCTGTACGATATGCCCGTCCAGACGGCCGTTCATCAACATGCTACGCTCCAAGTTCACCTTATCGCCCACTTTCAGGTTCCCGAGGTTCGAACGTTCCAAGGTCTCCTTGATAGCGGTAACCGTATACGTATCTTCCGTCATGCTTACCACCGTAAGGCAAACGCCGTTGTGAGCCACGCTCTGATCTATTTTCAGCTCATTCACGAATGAGCACTTCATCGTCAGATGAAGGTTTCCTTTATCGGATTGGAGGGCTACTACCTGAGCCGCTTCTTCTACAATACCTGAGAACATAATCAAATTGTTTTTAGTTTGTACTCCCAAAACTGTTATTTATTCATGGGCAAAGATAACGCCTTTGAGGTAATAAGCCCGATAAAAAGGAAGTTATTAAATGTTTTTAATTTACGATATTATTTATCGTCCAAGGAGACCAAATCATACCGCTGGCTTCCCATACCCAACGCCTCCGCATGCTCGACGATATGGATGCCATGGCGGGATTCCATGCGCTCGATCAAGTGGACACGGCCAGGGTCCGGCGAGGCGTAAACCAGATCTACGCAAGCCTTATCCAAGGCCACGGGATCGAGTGAGGCTAGCATACCGATATCCGCCATTTTCGGCTCTTCCGGGTTCGAATCGCAATCGCAATCTACGGAGAGTCGATTCATTACGCTGATATAAAGTATATTTTCGCCACAATGGGTAGTCACGGCCTTAGCCGCCTCGGCCATTGATTCCAAGAAATGATCCTGTTCGGGAAGGTTGTTCCACAAGTCGGTTTTCGTCTTACCCGCCGTATGTATCCAAGCCTTTCCGGCGGATGAGGCTATACCGATAGAGATATTTTTCAGCGCTCCCCCGAAACCGCCCATGGCATGTCCCTTGAAATGGGAAAGGACGACCGTAAAATCATAATCCAGATAATGGGAGCCTACGAAATCCTCTTTCAGGTGTTTACCGCCTTGAACCGGAAGAGCCACCTCGCCGTCGGCATCCATGATATCCACCTTAGCGATGGCCGTGAAGCCATGATCGGCGGCGGCTTTCAAATGGCTGTCGGTATCCGCGCGTCCGCCTCCGTAAGCCGTGTTACATTCCACGATCGTACTTTCTTTACCAAGTCTTTGATAAGTGTAGGTTGCAGGAAGTTATGGCCTCCCGGCTCTCCGGTAGAGAGCTTCACCGCCACTTTCCCCTTGGCCTTCCGTCCCAAGGCGTCGTAGAGACGGATCATGTTCTGAGGAGTGATATCTTTCAACATATATACCTTCGAAACTCCGGCAGAGGATTCGCTTTTCGCAATCTCCGGCCTCACTTCGCCTGCGATACTCTCTACAGGTATAGAACCTGCCACCATCCATGCGCCACCCATAACGACCGAACTTCGTATGAAGTTACGGCGTGACATTTTTTGTTTTGCTGTCATGATATAGAATTTAAATTCATATGTTTCTTATTTAATCGATACGCGAAGTTCTTTAAAAACCTGAAAAATAAGACTCCTTTACGAACAAAACGAATTTTGAAAGCCTAAAAACGAAATGGGGGTTGTTCACACGGCTCCGTATCCCGTATATCATTCTAAAACATTCCTTAAAGCCACTTGTTTCATAAATAGATTATCCTAATAATATAGATCTTATGAAATCAAAGAATTTAACACTGGCCTCTCTTTTCGCCGGCTTGTTCATGTTTATGAACCCTATGGGAAGCGAGGCGTGTACAAGGGCCGTTTACCTCGGGCCGGACGATATGGTCGTAACCGGACGTACCATGGATTGGAAAGAGGACCCGCAATCCAACCTTTACCTCTTCCCCCGGGGAGTGCAAAGAAGGGGGGCGATATTCGATAATACCATCCAATGGACCTCGAAATACGGAAGCGTGGTGACCGCCGGGTATGATATCGGTACGTGCGACGGCATGAACGAGAAGGGACTTGTTGCCAACCTATTGTTCCTCACCGAGTCATCTTATTTCCGACCGGACGATAACCGCCCGGTTATGGGGCTTAGCATCTGGACGCAGTATGTACTCGATAATTTCGCCACGGTAGATGAGGCGGTTGCCGAGTTAAGCAAGGAGGTCTTCCGCATCGACGATCCGGATCTTCCGAACGGGGCGAAATCAACCTTGCATCTCTCGATCTCGGACGCATCAGGGAATAGCGCTATCTTCGAGTACCTAAATGGGAACTTGGTTATCCATGAGGGACGGGAATGCCAAGTCATGACGAATTCCCCTACATACGATAAGCAACTAACCTTAAACGATTACTGGCAACAGATAGGCGGCTTAGTCATGTTGCCGGGTACGAACCGAGCTTCCGATCGTTTCGTGCGTGCCTCTTTCTATATCCACGCCATCCCGCAGACAAGTAATTTCCGGGAAGCGGTAGCCGGGGTATTCAGCGTAATGCGTAACGTATCGGTACCTCTGGGAATCACGACCCCGGATCAACCGAATATCTCCTCTACCCGCTGGCGTACGGTAGCCGACCAGAAGAATAAGGTATATTACTTCGAGTCTACTTTAAGCCCGGATATCTTTTGGGTCGATTTCAAGAGCTTGGACTTCAAGGCAGGTACACCTATCAAGAAACTAACGCTCACAAACGGCGAGATTTACGCCGGAAACACCGCCAAAGATTTCAAGGACAGCAAGCCGTTACCGTTCTTGTTCGGGATCTGAAGGACTAGAAAAACAGACAAGAATAAATAAGGGGAGGTATCAAAAGTCGGTATTTACTCCCCTCTTATTTTTAAACAAGCGTTATTACCTTTTATGATATGCTTAACAATTAAAGCCTATGCCTAAAGCTATCCACCGGATTCGATGTGGCAGCCCGGTAGCTCTGGAAAAAGACAGAGACAAACGAGATCATGAGGCAGAATAAGCCGGCGGCGATAAATATCAGCGGACTTAAACCGATACGATACGAATAGTCGGACAGCCAATCTTTCATAAAGTACATAATAATAGGTATGGCGATCACGAAAGCAATCAACACATAGTTCAAGAACGTGAATACGAGCTTAACCAATATCTGCCGGTTGCTGGAACCAAATACCTTTCGTACGGATACTTCTTGCAAACGCTGTTGGATAAAGTAAGTGGACATCGCCAATAAGCCTAGCAAAGAAATAAGGATGGCGATTATCGAGAATACGATTACGATCTTTGCCAAACGGATTTGCGAGTCGAATGAGTTTTGTAAACGCTCATCCATGAAGTAAGCCTCAAACTCAAGTCCGGTCACTTTCTCATATACTTTACCGATAGCCTCCTTTGCGGCGAAAGGATCACCTTGTGTCTCGATCAAGATCATCCAAGGATCTTCATTATCTTTCAAGAAACGGAACATGACAGGGTTCATCCCTGTCGTCACATTTCCAAAGCAATAGAAATCCCGGACGATACCCGCTATCGCTATCGGTCTTTCTTGCCTGTCCAGCATAAAAGAGGCCGCATCCTCCGATAAGTTCATCTCACGCATCGCTTGCTCGTTTAGGAACCAGCCCTCTGTCGTTAAATGGTTATCACGCAAAATCTCCAATCCCAGCATATCGTAACACTCCTTATCCATAACGAATTGCTGAAAAGATATATTTTGCCCCTGATAAGTAGCAGTCCAATTATTACTACCGAATAAAGGCAATCCTTGAGTCTTCCCGACCCTATCTACGCATGACAAACCTTTCAACTCACCGACAAAAGCGGATAACTGCCTTTCATCCACCGACCGCATAGCCAATAAATTCTTCGTTTTATATCCGACAGGAGCGTTGATCATATGAACGATCTGACAAACCATCGTGATAGAGGCGGCGATCATCGTGATCGTGATCACATTTTGGAATACGATAAAGAACTTACTGAATACCATTTTCGTCTTAGCCCGGAACGTACCCCTTACCACCTCGATCGGTTTAGAAGAAGAAATAATGATAGCAGGCAGTAAGCCGGATAAAACTCCCACGGCAACCGTTAATGAAACCAGAGCCAATAGCCAGACAGGTCTACCCAATACATTCATATCGACACGTGTCTGCAATAAATCATTGACAAACGGCACGACCGCCAGCGCAAGGAGAACCCCGATAATCAAAGAAATAAACGTAAGTAAAGTGGACTCCAGCATCAAACGCATGAATAACTCACCCCGTGAAGATCCCAAAAGGCGCCGGGTAGCCATCTCCTTCGCCCTGAAACCCGCTTGGGCAACCGTCAAGTTAATATAATTGATAACCGCAAAAATCAAGATAAGAAGACCTACGGACATCAGCACGATCACGAAACGCCAATCTCCCTTTCGCAAAGAAGAGTAAGAAGCGGCTTTCGCAAAATACTGCTCACTAAGCGGCAATATGCGTACCTCTTTTGCCGTCCCATATTGATACGGCCAATAAAATTCCTTGAACCAATGGGCCATATCCTCCGCACGAGAAGGGAAATCACTACCCTCACGCACCAAGACAAAAGCCGATGTACTTCCGGCATTCCCCAATTGATCCGGAGCCAACGACCAGTTCAAATACCGAACCTGCTCCCAACGCACGATCACATCGGCTTCGGGAATAGAGGAATGAAGTAAATCCTCCACCACCCCGTTTATAGTAGCCGATATGGTATCGCCCACCACCAACTTCCGTCCCATCGGATCATCCGTTCCGAACATCTTACGGGCGAACGAAGAGGAGACCACCGCATAGTTCCCGGCGGCCAACGCTTGC
>OGGJ01003064.1_pt1 | contig 10911 bp, 9 predicted proteins | sample 1571071 | NCBI WGS metagenome assembly OGGJ01 (sample SAMEA2581954, study PRJEB24529) | metagenome | biome: Human gut stool | place: China | collected 2011
ACCTTAATTGCTGCTACTTCCACACCTTCGTTAGCAGTCGGAGCAGACTGTGATTCGATTGTAAAGCGATAAGCTTCTGCCTTCTTAGCCCCCATATAGAAGTAGTTGTTGTACTGGCAAATATACCGGCCATCTTGACGGATCAGATAGTCATCGCTGCCATCTTCAGCCTTGATGATCTGGAACTGGAAGTCACCCAAACCGCCTTTGATTTTCTTCGGGGCATTGTCTTTTTCTGCCACCAAAACAGAGCGGCCATCAACCACTGTCTGCAATGTATCAGAAGAGATCAGTTCCCCTGCCTTGAAGATCAACTTAGCATAGGTATTACCTGCTACTTCTACATCAAAGCGTTTGTTGCCACGGACTGAATAATAAGCAGAAGAATCTTTTGCATTATACAAGAAGTTACCACCCTTGGCGATGTAGAACGACGGGATGTTACGATCTGAATGGACCGTATCGACCCAGAATGTCAAGTCTTCACTTGCAACACCGGCAATAGCCAAACGAGCATCGTTGTTTTCGTCCATTGTCATGAAACCGCCACGAACAGCTTCGAATGACACATGCTGCGGGACAGCTTCCAAGCTGATAGCCGGAGATTCTTCAACCATGAAAGTCTTCAAGCCTTCGCTCAGTTTAGTTGCCAAATCATAATTTGCGCCGATATTCCAAACACCCTGCTTTTCAGCTTTCAGATCAGCTACTTCCATATATTGAGCAGCATTGCCAGTCAAAACAGATGTTGTTGTAGCATTGATCAAAGAGACGGAATTATCAATATTTTTCTTGATAATCACTTTAGAAGCACCGCTTGCAGCCAACTTGGCAGCAGGCTTATTGGCTATAATTTGCATAGAAAGATTTGCAACATCGGCATCAAATGCTTTCACCTCGTAAGTATAGTAAGCAACCGTATCTCTTTCAACAGCTGTCATCACGCGGTCACCTCTCATATAAACATACGGAGTAGCCACATAATCATACTTATCGCTCTTCACCAATTCAAACTGTGTCGCTTCGTCAAGATAAGAAACCAAATTGCCGGCCTGAATTGCACCTGTCGTAGCATTCTTCGTTGCACCGACATAGAAAGCAACCGGAGCATCAGAGTTCTTGGCCAATTCGAATGTTACCAGGCCTGCGCCTTCTTCACGATTTACGAATGTAGCGAACTTGTCTTCAACAACAATCTTGTTCAACAACACTTTCGTGTTAGCCAGATTACCCTTCTTAAATGTCACGACACCGTTCTTGCCACCTGTTGCAGGATCGTCAAAGGTTTCAACATACAGGTCTGTGGCCACGGTAGGATATACGGTAAAGTCCTGAGCATCTTTTTCCTGATGCAATGAAACTTTCACTTCATGCTGTGTCTGACGATTGGCGAATGTAACAATGTTATTCTTCTTGTCAACATTCTTAATCACAAACTGGAACATCGGATCTTCCGTGTCGGTTTCTTCTACGGCAGCCAATTCAAAATTACGTACACCATTCTTGACTGTCAGATACATATCCTTTTCGCTTGCTACGGCTTTGTTCACTTCGCTTACGAATTGGATCGTATAGATAGAAGGAGCATCTTCTTCATTCAGCAATTCGGTCACATCATAGATCGTAGAGTTAACAGCCTTGAATTTCAAAGTTGCAGTGCTGGTAGTCACCAAATAGTTTTCATTCTGGTCCGTGATAACGCCTACATACAAACCTGTAGCGATCGACTTATGCAACTCTTTGCTCGCATCTGTCTGAAGACGGACATCGGCAAGTTTGAGGTTGTACTCGTCATTTGCACGCATCGGATCCGGAATGACAACAGATACGCAAGCGTTACCTACATATACTTCCGAACCTTGAGACAGCTGGTCTTCGTCCGTGCCCGTACCTTTATAGAAGTTCATGTCAGAACCGGATACATAAGCAAACTCAAAGCCCGTGCCATCCGCACGTTTTGCCTGATGGATATCATAGTTCTTGTCCGCTGCGACAGCCAAGAATACACAAGCTTCAAAATCTTCCTTTTCAGAAATCACATTCTTGCCATTCAAAGAAGCCGGATATTCTTTAGCGAAGTAGATACCCTTAGGAATCCACATATCGGTTTGTCCGCCTGTACCGGTAGTCGTCTGAGTCCAAGTAATATCACTAACCACAGCAAAAGCTTTCAGCTTCTGATCTTTCAGGATATCGTTCACCCATTCGAAAGTATTACCGGCAGAAAAGCCCAGTTCGAAACCTTCACCTCCTTTTACGTCGTTCAATGTTTTCGCACCTGCTTCCGTAACGGGAAGTACATTTTCTTTGTACTCGCAGAAGAGGATCTTGTTGTTGGCAATAGCCCCCAAGGTCACGTTGCTGACACTCAAGGTCAATGCATTACCATTTGACGTAGTCGCCTTATAAGCAAACAAGTTTCCACCATTCGTATAAGGGGTCTTATCGTCATAACCCTGCGCAGCAGTAAACAATGCACGGGCATCGACCTTATTCTCGCCCTTTTCAGCTGCCACAGCTGCTGAGCCGTCATCTTTAAAAGCCAAATAAGACTCCGTTTCCGCATTATACAACGTATAATAATAAGTTTCTCCGTCCGGATTTGCATACTCCTGTATTCCAAGCGTCCACGTCAGATTTTTTTCATCACCGACAACCACGCCTTTGAATGAAACAGTAGCACCGGTTTTTATAGCACTCAACAATAATTCATTGGAGTCCCATTGACCATTACCATTTGCATCCTGAACGATAAAATAGCTTTTGCCATTCGCCAATGCAGTTTTTGCCTTTTCCAAGTTGCCCGGCACAACGTTGGCGGCAGAAGCGAACGCACTTGTCAGGAGCAATCCTGACATAAGAGTAGAAATTCTCTTGTTCATAATCTAAACTTTAATATTAATAATACAATAATTGAAATGTTCGTCCTATATATATGTACACGCGTTAATAATGTACACGTGTTAACTTTCGTATATTGATAGCAAAAACGATCGTTTTTTTTCGTCATTTTTTTCGCCTCTTTTTGGAGTTCGTGTTGAAAAGGTGGTTTTTTGTCCTTAAATTGCTATCTGATTGATAAGAAAGGATATAGAGATAAGATTTTTTTTCAGGAAAAGGGTTGTGGTTTTAAAAAGTATATGTATTTTTGTGCTGTAAAAATGACGAAAAGAAACGATCGTTTTTTTTCGTCATTTTTACATCCACCAAATAGCTCATCCACAGAGATTTATCCACAAAAATAGCATTCTAAAAATTCATTAATACCACTTTCGTTCAAAAATCGGTGCTTTTTAGGGAAAACCCCGATGCTTACTGCGTTTCAAAGGGGTGCTTGTCCGTCATTGACCCGATGCTTACCGGTCTGTTTTTTGAAGTTTTTCGGATTTTGCCTGAAAAACCTGCCAAAGTCCGCCAAGTCTGCCGGGGCCTTTTTAAATTTCGACGACCTGCTTTCCCCGTTCCGTCTTCCGGTAATAACCATTTCCTTCTGAGATGATTAGGTCATTTTTTTGCAGTTTCCGAAGGAATTTATCGACAGTCGATTCTGAAATTTCACGGACATTCGCTTCCTTGACCACGTCAATGCGTTTGAAAGAATCAAGAAGGGAGACAAACAAGTTGCGCAAATGGTGTGGAAACCGGAAGTGTACTTCCGACGAAGCACTCTGCAACGATGTAGCCACGACATAGGCATGTTGCAGACAAACCTTGCCGAGATGGAAGGCGGTGGCGAAATCATCGTCGCTGATCGTCCAGACACGCTCCGAGCAACCACTCTCGCCCTTGCGCAACGCGGTCAGTTCCATTCCTATGCGAAAAATAGCCAGACGATAGCGCAGGACCGTCGACTCCATGTCTTCGTTACCGAAAGAACGGACATTGTAGTACTCGCGCTCGAAAAAACGATCGAGGCGTTTACGTTGGGCATCACTAAATTTGACCCAGGTCGGAGAGTTGTCGAGAAAAACTCCGATATCGAGCACACGCTGCCCCCAACTTTCAAAATATTCGGATGCTGCCGGGCTATCGTCGGCCGAAGTCAACGGACGATAGGTCCCGCTTCCCGGTATGCGGTACATCAGAATACGGCTGAAGAGACAGTTTTCGGTCGAAGGGATCAGGCGGGGAAGCATGGCAGGAGTACCGCTCAGCAGTAGTGCCAAGTTGGGCCGTTTGACCATGAACGATCCGCTGCTTTTCGTCGAGCTGCCTACAGGTTCATGATGATACGACTTGTTCAGCACATCGTTATACTTGCCAAAATCCTGCGAGAACATGCTCAAGACCGTCTCCATCTCTGTATCGACCATGCAGGATGTGTAAGGATAGTTGGCTTCGAGCAGTTCCACGAGCCGGGCCTGCGTGACGTTACCCGTCAGCGCAAGGTTTCTCTGTTTCACCACCTTTGGCTTTGAAGGAGCCGGCCCGAGCGGCTGTTTGGAGGTCTGTTTCTGACGTTTATGCATCTTGTAGTTATCGTATGCTTCCTGCAACCCTTCATATTCTTCAACCTGGTGACGAGAATTGTCATAAATATACTGTTGCCAGGGTTCGAGCATCCGTTGCAGGGCAGCGATACGCCCTTTCCCACTTCCAGAACCGCCGGTTATGATCGAATAAAAGGCAGGTGTGTAATCGTGTTCGCCCAACGAACCTTTGACACCAGGAGACACGCTGCTCAGAAGCGTCAGCGAAGAAATCAGCAAAATGTCGCGATCCGTACGACTGTACGCACATTTCAATATGTCCGTGAGAAGAGGTGGCAAGTGACCGTAGATATTCTCGTCAAAGCAAGGAAGAAGGGTGTTATCCAGCTCTATATCATCACATTCACCGTATTCTACATCCTTTTGTGCCATTTTGGGAAAGGGGGTGGCAGACTTGGCAGATTTGGCAGACTTCGGGACGGAACTGGTCCCGTCCGGACGGAACGCACAGCTCCCATGCGAGGCACTGTAGCGCCGGTAGATGTCGTTTACTGTTGTCTCGACCTCGGCAGCCGGAAAGTCGGCCGAACCGTAGCGGCGGACACACTCACTGACAGCGTCGTAGAGAGAAAAGCCGGCATTGTTCAAGACAGAGGACAGCTTCACAAGATAGGAATGACGGTTACCGGCAACAAAAGTATTGCTTTGTTCATACTTGTCAATGTAGTTCGAAAGCCGCGTGCCGGAGCACACGCTTCCAGAGGAATGTCCGGAAGCGGCCTGAGGCTCCGGGTCAGCAACGGGGATTTCGATCGCTTCAGATTCTTCCTTATAAAAAGCGTTCGGATCATGGCCGGCGAAACAGCCACGGTTCGGATCTTTTCCACTGACGTCCACCTTCACGCCCGGAAGATCCACTTCGACACGGTGTTTGACGACTCCAAAGGCCAAGTTATGATTTTTCAAATCACTGTCAACCATTATGAAGAGCTTGACGCCGGTCCCGGAAGGGCTGACATGACCGGCTTTCACATACGGGAGCTCAGCCGCCCGGCGGAGCAATTCAAGGACGGGTATAGGCGAATCGTCTATATCGATCACCATGCAAGCACTATAGCGCGCCATGTGTTCCAACTTACGACCTCCTTCCATCACGCCGCCGGCGACATAGAGGGGCAGTTTTTTCTTGTAAGCATCAGCTTCATCCTTCTTGCCGGCTTTGATAAGCCCACGCAGATAGGCGATCGGTCTCGCATACTCACCACTCTTCACCTTACCGATGTACTGATTCAAGGTCATCAAACTGGCGCTCCCTGTCTGGAACGCAGAGTCGAAGCAAGTACCTTCGACTTCTTTTTGTATTACCATACTATTGTGTATTAAATGAAAGGCTACTGTTCCCGCAGGAACGCTTCGTGCGGCTCTTTCGGTTGTTTATTCTTTCTAAGGTTCCCCCAAGTGCTCAACCAGGCAGGCGACCTGCTTCGGCGTATAAAGTTTCTGGAATTTCACCCATCCCGCAGCCAAAAGTTTTTCTTTCAGACCACGCGAAGTCCGTATCCATACCCACATCCTTTTATAGGCAGTCTCAGGGGGAGATTCCGGAAAATAAAGGAGCGCGAATTCGGTAACACCCATGGCTCCTTTTGCCGATATAAGCTCTATTTTTTTATCATTCATAATAATTTTGATTTAAACATTCTAATACATTATAAATGTACGACATTTTTTGGTATCATGCAAGGAATCCGACAATTATTTTACAAAAAAACAAGAAATACCGCCAAAACCTCAGCTAACCGTATATACCTTTCCCGCCAGACCTCAGGACACCGTATCTTTGTAATGTAGTAAATCACTAACCCTTAATCTATTAATCGTATGTCAGTAAAGTACAAACTTGTTTTAAAAAAAGACTTGACCAAAGGTGCGGCAGCCGATGCCAAGCGGTATTATGCCTCGGCCAATGTCACTGGTATGATGGATTTCAACACGATCTGCGATGTGGTGGCAGACCGTTCAACAGCCAGCGACGGTGACGTGGCTCTCGTCTTGTTGGGACTGATCCGTTGCATGCAGGAAGCGTTGTTGCGTGGCGAAGTGGTCCAATTGGGTGCATTGGGCAACTTCCGGCTCTCACTCGGAAGCTCCGGAGTGGTAAATGCGGATGATTTTCACGCATCATTGATCAGGAAGCCGCGAATAATCTATTCTCCGGGAGTTAAGCTGCGCGAAATGATCGCCAAAGTGAGTATTGAACGTATTGGACAAGAGACAGATAAGTCCAATGCAGGTGGTGAAGATGACAGACCCGGAGAATTATGAAACCAGCGCAAATCAACTTCGTAAAAGAATGCCTACCGGCAGCTGTGTCAGCAGGAGCCGCCTTCAATCTGAATCCGCTGGTCATTCTGGCACAGGCGGCGTTTGAAAGCGGCTGGGGAACGAGCAATCTGGCAAAGGAGTGCCGAAACTATTTCGGACTGACCGCCTATGGATGCAGCAACGCTTATTGGCATGGCGGGAAAACTACCGTAAAGGCATCCTCCTATCCATTGAATTTCCGACGCTACGACACACGAGAGAATTCCTTCCTCGATTTCGCCCGCTTGATACGGAACAATTATCGCTCCGCTTGGCAGGTAAGCAACAACCCGCAGGCCTATGCAAAGGAGATCGCCTACAGTCCTTACATCAGCGAACTGAACGGCGATAATCGGGAAACGTACCGGCACAGTATCATCCAGATCACACAAACGATACAGGCGGTGATGGCGTTAATCGGAGAATAACGGTTCAACCGTATGCCATACCAAACAACTACCCCGTAGGGAGGGGTCAAAACGATCCTGTTCCCGCGCTTGACGCGGGATCGCATCAAAACCGACGCTACAAAAATCTGATTGATAAGGTCTGTCTTTTTGCGACCCCGCATCAAGTGCAATGTATTATAAACTCAAAACGACTATCCATCATGAAGAAGATCAGAAAGGTTCTTGAATTTATCTTGGCTTTGTTGAATTTTTTGTTCCACTTTAAACCTGTACCGGATGAAACACCTCCCATCAGCCCTGAAAGTTTTCCTCTCCCTGATTATCAAGATCTTGAGAAGAGGAATGAACCTCTATTTGAGACTGTCTGTTAGGGTCAGGCTCTGGTAAAACGCAAAAAGCCCGTCTGCGAAAGGCAGACAGGCTTTTTTTATTTGTTTGTTGAATAAGCCGGAATTTATTCAGCAGCTTTTTCTTCTGCAACCGGTGCTTCTGCAACAGGAGCTTCTGTTTCAGCAGCAGCTGTAGACTTTTTACGAGAACGTCTTGTCTTAGTCGCTTTCTTAGCTGTAGCTGTCTTCAACATGTTTTCGTTGTAATCAACCAGTTCAATGAAGCACATGGCTGCGTTATCACCCAGACGGTTACCAGTCTTCAGGATACGAGTGTAACCACCCGGACGGTCACCGATCTTCTGAGATACTTCCTTGAACAATTCTGTTACAGCATATTTGTCTTGCAAATTGCTGAATACCACACGTCTTGAGTGAGTTGTATCCTCTTTAGACTTAGTGATAAGCGGTTCTACGAACTTACGGAGCGCTTTAGCTTTAGCAACAGTCGTAAAGATTCTCTTATGCTTGATAAGAGAACATGCCATGTTTGAAAGCATTGCGTTACGGTGAGTGTTCGTACGACCTAAATGATTTATTTTCTTATTGTGTCTCATCGCTATACTTACTCTTTATCTAATTTATATTTAGTGATATCCATACCGAATGAAAGGTTCAGACTCTCAAGCAGTTCATCAAGTTCTGTAAGTGACTTCTTACCGAAGTTACGGAATTTCAACAGGTCATTCTTGTTGAATTTAACCAGTTCACCTAATGTTTCAACATCTGCGGCCTTCAAGCAATTCAATGCGCGAACGGAAAGATCCATATCCGAGAGCTTGCTCTTCAGCAACTGACGCATGTGAAGCACTTCTTCATCGAATTCCTCATTACCGTCAGTGTCAACTGTCTCGATAGCAATCTTTTCATCTGAGAACAACATGAAATGGTGAATCAGAATCTTAGCTGCTTCTTTTAACGCTTCCTTCGGATGAATAGAACCATCAGTGGCTATTTCAAGAACCAACTTTTCGTAGTCCGTCTTTTGCTCAACACGGAAGTTCTCGATCGAATACTTAACGTTGCGAATAGGTGTGTAAATAGAGTCGATTGCAATCACGTGCATGTCTGCATTCGGATCTCTGTTTTCATCAGCGGGAACATATCCGCGACCTTTGTTAATCGTCAGCTCGATCTGGAAACTTGCGTTCGGATCCAAACGACAAATAACCAACTCAGGATTCAATACCTCGAATCCGGTCAGCTGTTTACCAATATCACCGGCTTTGAACACTTCCGAACCCGAAACAGTAATACTTACTTTTTCATTCTCTATGTCGTCTACAATATGCTTGAACCGTACTTGTTTCAGATTCAAGATAATGTTTGTCACATCCTCGATAACACCGGGGATTGTACCAAATTCATGGTCAACCCCTTCGATTTTAATGGATGTAATAGCAAAACCTTCAAGTGACGACAGGAGAATACGGCGCAGAGCATTACCTATAGTAATACCATAGCCGGGTTCCAACGGACGAAATTCAAACTTTCCGAAGAAATTGTCCGCTTCCAACATTAATACTTTATCGGGTTTTTGAAATGCTAATATCGCCATGGAAATCAATTATTATTTAGAATACAATTCTACGATCAACTGCTCTTTAATGTTTTCAGGAATGTCAGCTCTTTCCGGCAGATGCAGTAATTTTCCGCTTAAAGAAGACTGATCCCATTCGATCCAAGGATACTTGCTGTGGTTGAATCCTGACAGTGCGTCGGCAATCACTTCAAGAGATTTGGATTTTTCTCTAACACCAATAACCTGACCGGCTTTTACAGAGTAAGAAGGAATATTTACAACCTTACCGTCTACTGTAATGTGACGATGAGAAACCAACTGACGGGCAGCAGCACGCGTCGGGGCAATACCCAAACGGAATACTACGTTATCCAAACGGCTTTCCAGTAACTGCAACAGCACTTCACCGGTAATACCTTTTGAACGTGATGCCTTTTCAAACAGGTTTCTAAACTGTTTTTCCAATACACCGTAAGTGTATTTAGCTTTTTGCTTCTCACGAAGCTGGATTCCGTACTCGGAAGTTTTTCTCTTGCGGGCATTTCCGTGCTGTCCGGGAGGATAGTTCTTTTTTGAAAGAACTTTATCCGGTCCGAATATTGCCTCACCAAACTTACGGGCAATTCTTGTTTTAGGTCCAGTATATCTTGCCATTTTTTTATTGTTTTAATGTTCTGTTCTGAATCTGGAACCGTGCAGCCGCGACTACAGAGAGGATAAGGTCTTTGTGTAATCTATTCACAATTCCGGATTCAATGTTCAAGAAACTATAGTTAATTATACTCTTCTCTTTTTCGGAGGACGACAACCATTGTGAGGAAGCGGAGTAACATCTACGATTTCCGTTACTTCAATACCTGCACCGTGGATAGTTCTGATAGCAGACTCACGTCCGTTACCCGGTCCCTTTACGAATACTTTTACTTTTCTCAAACCAAGATCGTAAGCTACTTTTGCACAATCCTGAGCTGCCATCTGGGCTGCATACGGAGTGTTCTTTTTAGAACTTCTGAATCCCATTTTACCAGCAGAAGACCAACTGATTACCTGACCTTCGCTATTAGCAAGAGATACAATAATGTTGTTAAAAGAAGAATGAATATGAGCTTGACCGTAAGCGTCAACTTTTACGTTTCTCTTCTTTGCTGCGACTGTTTTCTTTGCCATATTAACTCTTATTATTTAGTAGCTTTTTTCTTATTTGCAACAGTTTTCTTCTTACCCTTACGAGTACGAGCGTTGTTCTTTGTGCTTTGGCCTCTCAAAGGCAGACCAACACGGTGACGAACACCTCTGTAGCAACCAATATCCATCAGACGCTTGATATTCGAAGCCACTTCACGGCGGAGGTCGCCTTCCACCTTGTGGTTCGTTTCGATTTCCTTACGGACTTCGTTCACTTCATCGGCGCTGAGATCGTCGATGCTGCGGTTCCAGTCGACGCCGGAAGCAGCAAGGATTTCAAGGGCAGTAGCCCGGCCGATGCCATAAATATAGGTAAGTGCGATATCCGCTCTTTTACCACGGGGCAGTTCAATGCCTGCAATTCTGGCCACGTTAAGACTCCTGCAAGGTTAGCCCTGGCGCTGTTTATGCCGGGGGTTTTCGCAGATCACTCTCAAAACACCCTTGCGCCGGATAACCTTGCACTTAGGGCAGATTTTTTTGACGGACGGCCTGACTTTCATCGCTCACTCCGTTAGTTACTTTTCGATACACGATTACGGTAATCTTGTCATGCGAGCTGCCGACCAACTCGTATTCGCTCACCGGATGCCAATCGGGTGTAATTTCCA
>OGGJ01003065.1_pt1 | contig 10910 bp, 9 predicted proteins | sample 1571071 | NCBI WGS metagenome assembly OGGJ01 (sample SAMEA2581954, study PRJEB24529) | metagenome | biome: Human gut stool | place: China | collected 2011
TGTAAATAAAGATATCCCAGTAGAGGATTAACGCAATTAAAAGGTATAGGTAATTAATTTATTCACTTATAAATTTGAAAAGATTATGGATATAGAACACGTAAGAAGCCGTTTCATCAAGCATTTTGACGGAACAACAGGAGCAGTTTACGCTTCTCCGGGACGCATCAACCTCATTGGTGAGCATACAGACTATAACGGTGGTTTTGTATTCCCCGGAGCAATCGACAAAGGCATGATTGCTGAAATTAAACCGAATGGTACTGACATTGTACGAGCTTATTCCATCGACTTGAAGGATTATGTAGAGTTCGGTTTGAAAGAAGAAGATGCTCCCCGTGCAAGCTGGGCAAGATACATTTTCGGTGTATGCCGTGAGATGATTAAGCGTGGCGTTGATGTAAAGGGCTTCGATACAGCTTTCTCCGGTGATGTGCCTCTGGGTGCAGGTATGTCTTCATCTGCCGCTTTGGAAAGTACATATGCGTATGCATTAAACGATCTGTTCGGTGACAACAAGATAGACAAGTTTGAACTGGCTAAAGTAGGTCAGGCAACTGAACATAACTATTGCGGTGTAAACTGCGGTATTATGGACCAGTTTGCTTCCGTATTCGGAAAAGAAGGCAGTTTGATCCGTTTGGATTGCCGTTCACTCGAATATAAATATTTCCCATTCCATCCGGTCGGTTACAAATTGGTTTTACTGGATTCAGTCGTTAAGCACGAGCTGGCATCTTCAGCTTACAACAAACGTCGCCAGTCTTGTGAAAACGCTGCCGCTGCAATCCGACGCAATCACCCGGAAGTCGAGTTCTTGCGCGATGCAACAATGGATATGCTGAACGAAGTCAAAGGCGACATCAGCGCTGAAGATTATATGCGTGCTGAATATGTGATCGAAGAAGTACAGCGCGTACTCGACGTTTGCGACGCTTTAGAAAAAGACGACTACGAAACCGTAGGTAAGAAGATGTACGAAACACATCATGGCATGAGCAAATTGTACGAAGTCAGCTGCGAAGAATTGGACTTTCTGAACGATGTTGCCAGAAAGTGCGGTGTAACCGGCTCACGCGTAATGGGCGGCGGTTTCGGCGGTTGCACAATCAATCTGGTGAAAGAAGAAAAATACGATGCATTTGTAAAAGAAGCATTTGAATCCTACACTGCTAAATTCGGCCACGAACCTAAGTTATATAATGTAGTAATCAGCGACGGCGCACGCAAGCTCGCATAATAAATTAATCATAATTCCATAAAAAAATCATGACAGCCGCTTTTTATCAGAACGAAACCAAATTTTACGTTGCAGTAGATTGTATTATACTCGGATTCGATCAAAAAGAGCTTAATGTATTACTTTATAAACGTAAGTTTGAACCCATGATGGGACAATGGTCTCTGATGGGCGGTTTTATCAAAGCAGGAGAAAGTATAGAGGAGGCCGCCTCACGCGTGCTTACCGACTGTACCGGCATTGATAATCTTTTTATGGAACAGGTAGGTGCTTACGGAGATATTACCCGCGATCTCGGAGAGCGGGTTATCTCCGTAGCATACTATTCACTCGTCAATATGAACGATTTCAGTAGCAAAACACTGGAAGAGTATAATGCGGTCTGGGCCAAGGTCAGCGAAGTTCCACAACTTATTTTCGACCATAACCAAATGATCACCGACACATTAGCCCGTCTGCGCAGAAAAGCCGCTACCCGTCCGGTCGGATTCAACCTGCTTCCCGAAAAATTCACGTTACCGCAATTGCAGAACCTGTATGAAGCCATCTACCAGACTCAACTGGACAAGCGTAATTTCCGCAAAAAACTAAATGCGATGGATATTCTGGAGAAGTTGGATGAAAAAGACAAGAAAGGTTCCAAAAGAGGGGCTTTCTATTATATGTTCAACAAAGAAAAATATGACCATCTGCTGGAACAAGGGTTCTATTTCTCCCTATAATAAAAAACATCACACACCTGAACACACACAAATTGGACGCAGGGCGGGTGCGACATTCCGAATATCGGTACGGAACTTGTCGGCCGCTTTCTGGAAAATGATATCAAGATCGAGAGCATAATAGAAAAATGGTATTTCATCAAAATCCCCATTCAATATGCTGACTTTGACAGATGTGCCGGATATTCCGATCACAAAGTAGCCCAAGCGGAACAGACTTGCGCATTCGGTGTTTCCATGTTCGCAGCCGTAGCACCGTGCATATATGCCAAAATCGAAGACACACAGCGGACTATAGGATAAGGTTTTGCAAAAGAATACCAGTCGAATCATAAAAATCATCTGGCGTATCTTGCTCTCTATGAGAAATATCGGAAATTAGGAAACTTTACAGAAAATGAATTGTTTCATCGATAGGATGGTCATTACGAAGAGATTGCCTATCTTTGCAAAAAATAAAAATAACTCATCACAATGAACGATATTAAATTAATGAACAAAGCAGCGGACAACATCCGTATCCTGGCTGCGTCAATGGTAGAAAAAGCGAAATCCGGTCACCCCGGTGGTGCAATGGGTGGTGCAGACTTTGTGAACGTACTGTTTTCAGAGTTCCTCGTGTATGATCCCAAGAATCCCGCATGGGAAGGCAGAGACCGCTATTTCCAGGACCCGGGGCATATGTCGCCGATGCTTTATTCAGTACTCGCCCTCGCAGGCAAATTCACGATCGACGAACTGAAAGAGTTCCGCCAGTGGGGTAGCGTGACTCCGGGACATCCCGAAGTCAACGTGATGCGTGGTATAGAAAACACATCCGGTCCGTTGGGACAAGGCCACACTTACGCCGTAGGTGCTGCTATCGCCGCCAAGTTCCTGAAAGCACGCCTGGGTGACGTCATGAATCAGACGATTTACACATATATATCCGATGGTGGCATCCAGGAAGAGATTTCTCAGGGAGCCGGACGTATTGCCGGTACACTGGGACTGGACAACCTGATTATGTTTTACGATGCCAACAACATCCAGCTTTCCACAACCGTAGGCGAAGTGACGACAGAAAACGTAGCCATGAAATACGAAGCATGGGGTTGGAAAGTCATCACAATCAACGGAAACGATGTAACGGAAATCCGCCGGGCACTGACCGAGGCGAAAGCCGAAACATCCCGTCCTACCCTGATTATCGGTAACACGATCATGGGTAAGGGTGCTGTGGGTGCTGACAAGAGCAGCTACGAAAACAAGGTGTCTACACACGGACAACCTCTTTCGGCAGCCGGCGTCTCTATCGCAGACACCATCCGGAACTTAGGAGGAAACCCGGACGATCCGTTCCAGATCTTCCCCGAAGTTGCGGAACTATATGCCAAACGTGCTAAAGAATTGGAAGCAATCGTTGCGGAACGCTATGCGGCCAAAGCAGAATGGGCGAAAGCTAATCCGGAACTGGCCGCCAAGATGGAACTGTGGTTCTCAGGCAAAGCACCTGTCATCGACTGGAAGGCTATCGAACAGAAACCGAACCAAGCGACCCGTGCGGCCTCGGCAACCGTCTTAGGCGTGCTGGCAACCCAGGTAGAAAATATGATCGTTTCTTCAGCCGACCTTTCCAATTCGGACAAGACCGACGGCTTCCTGAAGAAAACACATGCATTCGTAAAAGGCGATTTCAGTGGTGCATTCCTTCAAGCCGGTGTTGCCGAACTGACGATGGCTTGCGTATGTATCGGCATGTCGCTCCACGGAGGTGTAATCGTAGCCTGCGGCACATTCTTCGTATTCTCCGACTACATGAAACCCGCTATCCGAATGGCTGCCCTGATGGAACAGCCGGTTAAGTTCGTCTGGTCTCACGATGCCTTCCGCGTAGGTGAAGACGGACCGACACACGAACCGGTTGAACAGGAAGTGCAGATTCGTCTGATGGAAAAGCTGAAGAACCACAAGGGACACAACTCAATGTTGGTATTGCGCCCGGCAGACGTGACCGAAACAACAATTGCCTGGAAGATGGCTATGGAAAACACAGCCACTCCGACAGCTTTGATTTTCTCCCGTCAGAACATCACAGACCTGCCCGCAAAAGGAAACCGCTACGACGAAGCCTTGCAGGCTGAAAAGGGAGCTTATATTGTAGAAAGTGACGAAAACCCTGATGTAATCATGGTCGCTTCCGGTTCAGAAGTCTCCACACTGGAAGAAGGAGCAGCATTGCTTCGCGCCGATGGCATCAAGGTCCGCATCGTATCTGTTCCGTCTGAAGGCTTATTCCGCAGCCAGAGCAAAGAATATCAGGAATCTGTCATTCCAACAGGAAGCAAGGTATTCGGGCTTACTGCCGGTCTGCCGGTCAACCTGGAAGGATTGGTGGGTGCCAACGGTAAGGTGTGGGGACTCGAATCATTCGGTTTCTCCGCTCCATACAAGGTATTGGACGAAAAACTCGGCTTCACGGGTCAGAACGTATACAATCAGGTAAAAGAATTATTGAATTAATTTTCAGATTTATGATTTATAATTTCAGATTTATGAATAGTTGGTAAATCATAAATCTGAAATTATAAATCATAAATCTCCAAACTCCTCTAACAGATAAATATGAAAACATTAGGTTTATGTAGTGACCACGCAGGGTACGAACTGAAAGAATTCGTAAAACAAATACTCGACTCGAAAGGGTTGGCCTATAAAGATTTCGGAACCGACTCGACTGAAAGTTGTGATTATCCCGACTACGCCCATCCGCTTGCCAAAGCTGTAGAAGCCGGCGAAGTATATCCCGGAATAGCCATCTGCGGATCCGGAAACGGAATAGCCATGACACTCAATAAACATCAGGGAATACGGGCCGCTCTGTGCTGGCAAGAAGAGATAGCACGTCTCGCACGCGAGCACAATAATGCCAACATACTCGTAATGCCCGGCAGATTTATCAGTCAAGAGGAAGCCACTCATACGGTCGAAGCCTTTCTGAACACCCCGTTCGAAGGCGGTCGGCATCAGCGCAGGATTGACAAAATCCCTTTGTGAAAACCAATTCCTATTGCCAACGATATGGGATATCCCCACAAAAGTTAAAAAGAGAAACAACTATCATACTATCACTGAGGTTCGTATATTGTTAAAAAACAGGACATTATAGTATGATAGTTGTTGTTTTCAACTATCATTCATCTATCATTCAACGATCTTTTTTGCGCGCGAACAAGGCTGGATTCACCCAATAATCATCGGAGATTAACGCAAAGACAAAACCAATTGTAGGGATCAATCCAAAGCCGATAGAGTGATAACCGCTATACTTCTATCATTAAACTATCATATCATAGAGCTTTTGACCTAAGTCGAAAACCTTTTCGACCTTGGGCAAAAAGGCTTTTGACAAGGGGCAAAAAGGTTTTCGACCCAGGCCGATAACAGAAAGAACTATAAGATTAGATTCAATTCACTGTATATTAGAATATAAAAGAAACTGATAACCTTTTTATTTTTCGCTCGAATATGTTGCTTTGGATGAGAAGCCGAAACAGATACAACTAATTTGAATCAGGATGAGACACGAGACAGGTGAAAGCAGATTTTTAAGGTGAAGGCAGTCCTGATACCTAGCTTCACCCTTTTATACTTTAACAATCAAAATGTGCCAAGGAAAGGTGAAGCCTAAAATGAATTCCCGGAATAAACTTATTTACATAACCATTGGCGATTTATATCATAAAAAAGCCTTTCACAGGCAAACGCTGTAAAAGGCCTTTTAGCTTGTGACCTGGGAGGGGCTCGAACCCTCGACCCAATGATTAAGAGTCATTTGCTCTACCAACTGAGCTACCAAGTCATTCATGCTATCGTTGTTTCTCGATTGCGGGTGCAAAGATAAGAGTTTAATTTTTCTTCGCAAACTTTTTCCGCGTTTTTTACACAAAATTTTAATCAAATTCAAATATATCAGACGGTGTAGTCCGTTTCAGAGCATGCAGGGAAACATCCTTTCCAACCCGTACCCCTTCTTGAAACAGGCGGAAATCGACTGTCTTATAAGCAAGTTCGGGATGGTTATTGTCACGGCTCAGGTGACACAACCAGATATCTTTTAATTTGGGATCATAATGAGTTGCGAGGAATTCGGCAGCTTCACGGTTGCTCAAATGTCCGGTCGGGCTAGCTATGCGTTCCTTCAGAAAAGCAGGATACGTGCCGAATTGCAACATCTCCTCGTCATAATTGGCTTCTATGATCAGGTGGTTCGCCATGCCCATGTATTTACTTACCGTTTCGGTAATATGGCCGACATCCGTTGCCAACGTAAACTTATGATCTCCATATTCGATATAATAACCCACATTATCGGTACTATCATGCGGGACTTCGAAAGCAGTAATGCGGAAATCGCGGATCATAAAAGGCACTTCCTTTTCTATCACCTTACGCGAACTGACAAGCGTTTCCTCCACGTAGCGACTCTTGCTGATTCCTCGGTGGACGGCCTCTGTCGTATAGACAGGAATACAATGTTTCTCTCCCAGACAACCTACAGTCTTGATATGATCGGCATGATCGTGCGTGATCAGGACTGCAACAATTTTGGAGAAATCGATCGCTTTATCTTTCAACACCTTCTTTATGGTACGAATACCGATACCTGCATCAATCAACACGCCGAATTCGGGCGTTCCCAGATAATAGCAGTTTCCACTGCTTCCACTTGCTAAACTCAGAAATGATAGTTTCATTTTAATTTCCAATTCAGTCCTTAAGAGGAATTACGGGCGAAATGAGTCGGGGATCGTCACCTCCCCGATCAGCGAACAGTTCATGTGGTCCTTCACCTCTTCCGGCGTCAAGCCGTGGCCGAAAAGGAACATGAGCTTGGTAACAGCACTTTCGGTCGTACTGTCGAAACCGCTTATCACTCCCGCTTCCAACAATTTATGACCAGTCTCATACCGATGCATTTCTACACTTCCGGCACTACACTGGGTTACATTTACAATCACAATTCCCCGGCTCACCGCTTCTTTCAACATCGTCAGGAACCAATCGTAGCACGGTGCATTACCGCTTCCGAACGTTTCCATCACGACTCCCTTCAGTCCCGGTATGTTCAGGATGCTTTCCACCACCTGGGGAGAAATCCCCGGAAAAAGTTTCAGCACCGCAATATTCCGGTCCAAGAGATAATGCGGCTTCAACGGCTTTCTCGAAACAGGATGGTAAACCTGCCCGGTGTCATATTTTATGTAGATACCGGCATGTGCCAGCGGCGGATAATTGTATGAACGGAAAGCATTGAAGTTGTCCGCATTGATCTTACTCGTACGGTTACCCCTCAACAAGTCATTTTCGAAAAAGATACAGACCTCCGGCACAACCGGGACACCGTTTTCCTTGGCTGCGGCGATCTCGATGGCGGTGATCAGGTTTTCTTTCCCGTCGGTCCGCAACATACCGATCGGCAATTGCGAACCGGTAAAGATGACCGGTTTACTTAAGTTTTCCAGCATAAAACTCAAAGCAGATGCCGTGAAAGACATCGTGTCCGTACCATGAAGCACGACAAAGCCGTCGTACAACTGGTAATTGTCTGCAATAATCTTTACGATCTTCATCCATGACTCCGGCCCCATCTCCGATGAATCCATAGCCGGATCGAACTGAATGGTCGAAACCGCATACCCCAACTTCTTCAGTTCCGGCATATTATCCTTCAAATGTTGGAAATTGAACGATTCCAGCACGCCGGTTTCGGGATTTTCGATCATACCGATCGTTCCGCCGGTATAGATGAGCAGGATCGAGGCTTTCTCACTTTGAATGTTTATACTTGCTGTCATATCGCAAAGTTAATAATTTTATTCTTCTCCTTTTAATACAGGGACGCTTATATGATATTTTACTGCCACTATCCGTGAAACGAATATTCCGGTAGCAGCAATAAGCTGCGTCAGTGACGGCCCGATACCCATCTGTAAGCAAGCGTAATAAATAATGCCTCCGAACACGCATGCCAGCGCATAAATATCTTTTCGGAAAATCAGCGGAACCTCGTTAATCAGGATATCGCGGATCATACCGCCGAAAGCCCCCGTAATCGTCCCCATCACAATGGCCACCCACATCGGGAATCCGAATGTCAGCGCCTTCTCGATACCGACCACGCCGAACAGTCCCAGCCCTATCGCATCGAAAATAAAGAAAGTATTGTTCAAGCTAATCACATATTTCCTGAATATGATAACGAAGAGCAACGCCAGAGCCGATATGATGAGATAAGAGGCTTGTTCCATCCAAAAAGGGGTGGCATTGAGCAGGATATCGCGGATCGTACCGCCTCCTACCGCCGTAACCACACCGACAACATAGGCCCCGAACCAGTCAAATTGCTTGGCAGAAGCCAAACGGATGCCGCTAATCGCAAAAGCGAATGTCCCAGTGTAATCGCAAAACGTAATAAAGTCTATCATTTTGATTTTTTCTGCAAAAATAAGTATTTCCTCGCAATGTTGCGGTTTTCTATAAAGATGACCTGATAATTATTTAAACCAAACGAACATCCGGCTGTTAATTATATATAAGTTTGCATTCAAAAAGGTGCTGATGACTATCTAATTAAGGGAAAAATGAAGAAATTTATACTAACCGGACTCATTTGTCTGTTTTCGTTCCCCTGGATACGGGGACAAGAATATATACCTCAAATTACACATCGTCATTATACAAGTGACTCAACCCTACTCCAACCCCGCCGCCCTTGGAAAGCGGCACTCGAAACATTCGGACTCAATATGCTCGTCTGGAGCTTCGACCGATATATCGTAAAAGAGGATTGGGCTTATATCAACGGGCATACGATCAAAAGCAATTTCAAAAAAGGTCCGGTATGGGACACCGACCAGTTCACAACAAACCTTTTCTCCCACCCTTATCACGGTTCACTCTATTTCAACGCAGCTCGCAGCAACGGTATGAACTTCTGGCAATCCGCCCCGTTTGCAGCCGGCGGCAGCCTGATGTGGGAGTTTTTTATGGAGAATGAACCGCCTTCGATCAACGACATGCTGGCGACAACGTTCGGAGGAATCGAATTGGGTGAAATCACCTATCGGCTGTCCGACCTGTTCATAGACAACCGTTCGTCGGGAGCCGAACGTGTGGGGCGCGAGGTGTTGGCAGGCATTTTGTCGCCGGTCCGCGCCTTCAACCGTATCATTTCGGGGGAAGCCTGGCGACACGGTTCTTCAAAAGGACGAACCTACTCTTCCGTTCCCGTCAATTTTATCGTCACGATGGGACCTCGTTTCCTCGCAGAACAAGAAGGTTCGAAACGGGGAACGACCAGTCTGAACATTAATTTCCGCATCGACTACGGGAATCCTTTCAACGATGATTTTTATTCTCCCTATGAATGGTTCCGCTTCAACTTCGGAATGGATTTGTTCTCTGCCCAGCCGGTGGTCAGCCAGGTCAATGCCATCGGAGCCTTATGGGGAAAAACTGTTTGGACGAAAGGGCCGCGTTCCCTTTCCGCCGGATTATTCCAACATTTCGACTTCTATAACTCGGAGCTCCGCGACGGAAGCGACCTGACCGTTCCTCCTTACCGCATCGCAGCACCGGCAGCAGCAGGAGGAGGCCTTATCTATTACAAGCAGGCCACATCGGGAGACAAGACGGATATTTACGCCGAACTGTATGCAAACGGCGTCGCTTTGGGAGCCAGCCTTTCGGATTATATGCTGCTTGGCGAACGGGATTATAACTTAGGAAGCGGCTACAGCACCAAGGCCGGTGCAGGTATCATCTACAACAGACGATTGGCTTTCCTGCTCAACATGGAAAACTATCATATCTTTACTTGGAAAGGATATGATCCGGAGATCGACTGGTCACAGGCAGATCCCGGAACCCTGAACATTCAAGGCGATGCAGGAAACGCGCGCCTGACCATCTTCTCGATGAAACTGGCTTATTTATTAATGGACAAGTGGAACATCACCCTGACAAACCGCTATTTCTCACGACGGACGAACTACCGGTATTACCCCCGGGTAGATTATTCCACTTACGACCTGATACTCGGGCTAGGGATACGGATTTAATTCTTACGCTCCAACTCGTTCAGATTTTCCATTTTCTTGCGTTGCAGAAACTCGTAGATACCTTCGAGATGTTCCGTCACTTTCTTGTTTCCGAATTCATAAACTTTGGTCACAAGATCGTCCAGGAAGTCTCGGTCATGCGAAACGACGATCAGCGTCCCGTCAAAGTCCATCAAGGCTTGTTTCAGGATATCTTTCGTCTTCATATCCAGATGGTTCGTCGGCTCGTCAAGGATCAGCAGATTGACGGGTTCCAGCAATAGTTTAATCATTGCCAAGCGGGTACGTTCGCCACCGGAGAGCACCTTTACCTTTTTTGCAGAATTCTCGCCCCCGAACATGAAAGCCCCCAACAAATCCTTTATTTTGTTGCGGATATCCCCTTTTGCGACATCGTCTATCGTTTGGAACACTGTCAGGTTTTCATCCAAAAGGGAAGCCTGGTTCTGCGCAAAATAGCCGATCATCACGTTATGCCCGATCGTCAACGTGCCGTCATGCTCGAGTTCTTTCATGATACATTTTACCAGCGTAGATTTACCTTCGCCATTCTTTCCGACAAAAGCGATCTTGTCACCCCGCTCGATCGTCAGATTGGCATTACGGAAAACAGTATGGTCTCCATACGATTTAGACACATTCTCGATCGTCACCGGATAAGAACCCGAACGGGGCGAAGGCGGGAACTTCAGACGCAGAGCGGAAGTGTCTTCTTCATCGACTTCCAGTATTTCCAGCTTTTCAAGCATCTTCACACGGCTCTGCACTTGCAAAGTTTTGGAATAAGTGCCTTTGAAACGCTCGATAAAGTCCTTCGTTTCAGCAATAAACTTCTGTTGCTCGTCG
>OGGJ01003066.1_pt1 | contig 10897 bp, 10 predicted proteins | sample 1571071 | NCBI WGS metagenome assembly OGGJ01 (sample SAMEA2581954, study PRJEB24529) | metagenome | biome: Human gut stool | place: China | collected 2011
GCTGCGTCAGAGTGGCGTGTCGCAGTTCCTCGTAGCCTGCGACTACGGTGTGGGGCTGTATGCAGGGGAGATCGTCAACGGCCTGCGGGCAGCGACCGACCATGACCTGATGCTCATTTGCTACACGCCTCATGAGGAGCAGGCCACAAAATGGGCTCCCTACCTGCGGGAGCGTTACTTCGATATGCTGGAGAAATGTACCCTTATCTCCGCCGTGTGCAAGGTCGGAGCGCCGGACGCGCAGCTTCAGGCCTACAAGAAGATCATCGACCTTGCGGACGTGGTGCTGGGCGTCTATGATGCGGACACGTCGGCCACAGACAGTGCGGAGGACAGAGCCTTGACCTACGCCGAGGGGCAGCACAAGCCATTGTTGATGCTGCATCCAACGGAGCGAGGCATAACAAGAACAGAGTAAAAATGAGGAGAGGCGCGAGTTCATTCTCGCGCCTCTCCTCATTTATAGTATGAAGAAGTTAGCCGTTAATGGAAGCCCACAGATCAGTCCACTTCTCAATGAGGGTGGATTTCTGTGCAGACATCATCTCAAAGTCCATGGGAACAACACCATCATCGATGTCAGCGGGGAAGTAGCTCTCATCGTTCACATAGGTGGTGTTAGGACCACGGGAACCAGCGGCCTTTTCACGAGCCAGCTGGAAATCAGCGGAGGACAGCACATCCAGAACGGCGGCAGCCAGCTCGGGATGCGGGCAATTCTTGACCATGCCGGAGGCAAACGCGCAGACGGTGTTGCCCTCCGTGGGCCACACGATCTCAACATTGTCCGCGCCACTCATCAGCAGGGAAATGGCGCCGTTATCATAGGTCAGACCCACAGCGTACTCGCCGTTGTAAACATCCTTGTAGCAGGCGGAAGAGCTGGTGCTGATAACGCCGTTGCAGTTCTCCATGAGGCTCTTCTGATAGTCCCAAGCCTTCTCATCGCCAAACTCGTCGCCCATGAGGTACAGCATGGTCTGCAGCTGACGCCATGCAGAGGAGGAGGCGGAGGGGTCAGCCTGAATGATGTGACCCTTCAGCTCGGGCTGCAGCAGATCGGCATAGCCCTTGACATCCACGCCCAGCTCGTTCAAAACCTCGGTGTTCTTGATGAGGCAGACATACTGATAGGCAAAGTAGGTGTAGTAGCCGTTGGACTCAACAGCACACTGATCGGCGTACTTGGGGGTATACTCCTGCAGCAGATCCAAATACTGATCGCCATCGGTCTGGGACAGGCCGCCGAAGATCACATCTGCCTGGGGATTCTCCTTCTCAGCATCAACACGAGCCACCAGTTCGCCCAAAGAGCCGCTGATGAACTCCACGTTCACATCGGGGTACTCCTTGTTGAAGACCTCCAGGAACACTTCGTGATCCACGTCAGTCTGAGTGGAGTAGATCACCACGGTGCCGGACAGCGTGGCGGCATCATCGCCATCGTTTGCGTCCGGCTGCTTGGTCTCGCCGCAGGCCACCAGGGACAGGGACATGACCAGGGCAAGAAGCAGGCACAAAAACTTTTTCATGTTCTTTCTCCTTTTTGTTGTTTGGTTTTATATCGACACTGCATTATCGCAGCGCAGATACGAGGAACAGGCGCCGCGCCTTACATTTGGATCTCCCGACCCCGGTTGATGCGCATATAGACCATCAGCGAGATCGCGGTCAACACCGTCGTAACGGCAGCAAACGCAGCGGCTTCACCGAAGTTACCGCGGGCAACGGCGGTATATGTACCTACCGTCAAAGTAATGGATCGATTGTTATAGAGGATGGCCGCACTGGAAACCTCCGTCACGATGGACACCCAGCTGAGGATCGCACCGGAGATAATGCCGCTGGACATCATGGGAACCGTGATACGGAAAAATGTCTTCATCTTGGATGCGCCCAAGCTGATAGAAGCCTCCTCGATGGACAGCGGTATCTGTATCAGCGTAGCCGTAGCAGAGCGCGTGGTATACGGCAGACGGCGTATAATGACAGCGATGATCATGATGGCCAGTGTACCCGTAAGCACCAGCGGCTTTTTGCCAAAGCCAATGACCAGCGCGATAGCGATGACCGAGCCGGGCATGATGTAGGGCATCATGGAGATCGTATCGATGGAGTGGTTGATGAAATTGGGGCGCCGGACAACGAGGTAGGAGATCATGATGGCCAGCAGGATGATGGCGGCCAGCGCGATAACACCCATAACAACCGTGTTGCCAGTGGCGCGCAGAAGCAGCTTGTTCAGCGCTGCCTTGTAGTTGGCCAGAGAATAACCTTCCTGGAACACGCCCATCTTGGAGTTGCGGAAGGACACATAGACGATGTAGATCTGCGGCAGCAGGGAAATGGCGACAACGGCATAGCAGAACACATGCATCAGAACGCCGCCGAGACCCTTCGGGTCCTTTTTCTCCACCGGGTGCAGCGCGTTCATGGAGAAGCTGAACTTCTTGGTGGCATACTTTTGCAGCAGAAAGATAGCCGCCGTCAGGATAATGGCAATGACGCTGATGGCGGAGGCAAAGCCATAGTCGGAGCCCGTTTCGCTCAGGAACTGCTTGTATATCTCCACCGTAAAGGTGCGGTAGCCCTCGCCGATCAGCAGCGGCGTACCCAAATCGGCAAATGCGCGCATGAACACCAGCAATGCAGCCGCCAAAACCGTGGGCATGGACAGCCGCAGGATCACATTCCAGAACCGCTTGAAGCCGCTGCAGCCCAAATTGGCCGAAGCCTCCATCAGACTGTTGTCAAGATTGCTGAACATACCGTTCATGTAGATCATGACCAGCGGATAGAGCTTTGTGGCCTGCACCAGCAGGATCCCGCCGAAGCCGTAAATGCTGCCGGCCTGAATACCCAGCGCTTTCAGCAGCAGCGTAATGTCACCGGAGCGCCCCATCAGCAGAATCCATGCGTAAGCTCCGATGAACGGCGCGGACATACAGCACAGGATACTGGACACCAGCAGGAACTTAGCGCCCTTCAGCCGGTAGAAGGAATAGAAATAGGAAAAGGCAATGCCGATAGCCAGCGATACCAGCATAACGGCGATAGACACCTTGAAGCTGTTGAGTATGGTATTGTAGTAGTAAGGCTTGCTGAAAAACTTAATGAAATTGTCGAAGGTAAAGGCGGACTCACTGGTGGTAAACGCCTGCTTGAGCAGCGTACAGATGGGGTACACGAAGAACAGCAGGAACGCCAGCAGCAACGCGATGGAAATAGCCGACCATACCTCGAATTTCCTGCGCTTCTGGTTCATTCCGCACCTCTCTTGTCGTCATGGACACCGCGAAGCAGGTTCACGCTTCCGTCTTCGGAGAAAATATTGATCTTCTCCGCCTTGACCTGGAGAAATACCTCAGTCCCCTTGGGGATAATGGAATCGATAGAGGATTCCTGGATCGTTTCCACCTCTGTGCCGTCATGCAGCGTCAGCTTGTAGTGCGTGTTCAGACCGAGGAAAATGCTGTCGCTGACCTTGGCGGGCACACCCTGTGTCGCATCGGTAGAAACAATAAACTCCTCCGGCCTCACCGAGATTTGGATACTCTGCTCACGCCGGTGCTGCTCCTGCACATTTTCGATGGGGACGGTATAGCCGTCGGAAAAACGCACGGCGCACTTGCCGTCCTGTACCGTCAGCGTACCGGGGAGCATATTGGTGCGGCCAATGAATGTCGCAACAAAGACATTGGCCGGGCGCTGATAAATGTCCTTCGGTGTACCGATATGTTGGATCACGCCGCCACTCATGACCGCGATGCGGTCGGAGACAGCCATAGCCTCTTCCTGATCGTGGGTCACATAGACAGTGGTGATGCCGACCTCGTTCTGAATCTTCTTGATAATGCCGCGCATTTCCACCCGCAGCTTGGCATCCAAGTTGGACAGCGGCTCGTCCATCAGAAGGACGTCCGGTTTGATGACCAGTGCACGCGCCAACGCCACGCGCTGCTGCTGTCCGCCGGAGAGACGGTCGGGCATACGGTCGGCATACTCATCCACATGGACCAGCTTCATGAACTCATCGGAGAGCGCTGCTTTCTCCGCCTTGCCCATTTTTCGGTTCTCCAGGCCGAACTCCACGTTCTTGCGGACGGTCAGGTGGGGGAAAATGGCGTAATTCTGGAACACCATGCCGATGTTGCGCTTTGCGGGGTCGAGATCGTTGATGAGCTTGTCGTTGAAGTAGAAGTTGCCGCCCTCGATGGTATTGAAGCCGGCGATCATCCGCAGCAGCGTGGTCTTGCCGCAGCCGGACGGACCGAGAAGCGTGAAAAACTCTCCTTCTCGAATCTGCAGGCTGAGATCCGGTATCACCGTATTAGCTCCGAACTGCTTGAGGGCATGCTCAATACGAATGGTGACGCTCATGTTGTGTTCCTCCTGTTTGATTGAAATAAGCGGCACAGCACCTCGTTTTGGGAAATAACGTCAAAATGGTGCAGAAACGTGCGTCTATGCAGACAAGGGCAGACACGAGGGGTATTGCAAATTGTTACAAAAGTCACAAAGACAAATCCCTTTTGTTTTTAGAAATTATATACATCGTCTCGAGGGCAAGTCAACTATTTGCGCGGGGTTGACAATCACATTGAAATATGATAGCCTAAAACCGCAATTATCTTTCATTATCTACCAATTTCGAGCAAGGAGGTGCTGCCATGTTCAGCAGTGAACGCCACGCGCAGATACTGTCATGTCTTGAAAAGCACAACACCATATCCGTACAGGAGCTGTCCGCGCAGCTGTATGCCAGCCCCAGCACCATCCGCAGAGACTTATCGGAGCTGGAGGAGCAGGGCTTTCTGAAACGTGTTCACGGCGGTGCTGTGCTGACGGCAGGTAGCACCTTTGATACCCCGGCCAGACTGCGGCGAACGCAGCAGCTGGCAGAAAAGCAGCGCATCGCGGAGCTGGCCACCAGATTTCTCAAGCCCTCATCCTCCTATTTTTTCGATTCCAGCTCCACATCCGGCATATTAGCCGAGCGTCTGGCTGACTATCCGGATGTGAAAATTGCAACAAACGGAGTGGGAATATTGTCCAGTATGAGCAGCAGTGACAAGGTTTCCATCATTTCCTGCGGCGGTTATCTGCGTTCACCGTGGGACGAGCTGACGGGGAATGTGGCGCTTCGTTCTATCGAGGAGATGAATGCGGACATCTTCTTTTTCTCCTGCGCAGGCTTCAGCGCCGAGCAAGGCTCCATGGAGCTTAACGATGATAACGTGGCGGTCAAACGGGCTTTTTTCCGCAAATCCAAGCTGCACATTCTTCTTTGCGACAGCACAAAATTCGGCCAGCGCTTTTTCTACAACCTCTTTTCCCTGCAGGAGATCGACTTCGTGGTAACGGATCGCTGCCCGGAAAACCGGCTTTATCGGGAACTGCTGGGAGAAAAATTGATATTCTGAGCCGCAAGCCAAGAAAAACGGTCATACCATCCTCTACGGAAGGTATGACCGTTTTTGCTCATTTGCGCTCAAAACCGTTCGCTGTGTTTTGCCGTTTTTCAGCTTTCCTGCCAATATGCCCATAGTTATTGACGTTGTTTGCCGCAAGATGTTATAAGTGGGGTAACATTTTGCAAGATATGCGTGTGAAGGGTGATGTTTATGATGACAGGGAAGCTGTCTCCGTCCATGATGTGCGCTGATTTCGCGCAGCTACCCCAGACGATATGCGAGTTTGAAAAAGGCGGCGTTGAATATCTGCTCATAGATATTATGGACGGGGAGTTCGTTTCGAATTTTACACTGGGAACGGATTTTTGCACCGGGCTGCGGCAAATGACCCGCATTCCGCTTGACATTCACTTGATGATCAACCGTCCCGATTTGAAAATATCCTGGTTCAAGGTGCAGCCGGGTGAGTTCGTCTCCGTGCACTGGGAGAGCACTCCCCACATTCAGCGGACACTGGCCATGATACGGGAGGCCGGCGGAAAACCGATGCTGGCGCTGAATCCGGCCACGCCCATCGAGGTGCTGGACTATGTTGTGGGTGATATTGACGGCGTGCTGCTGATGACGGTGAATCCGGGTTTTGCCGGGCAGAAGCTGATCCCCGCCATGTTGGAAAAGATCCAACGCACCCGCGCATACCTGGATGCTCACGGGCGAAAGGATGCCAGCATCGAGGTGGATGGCAACGTCAGCTTTGTCAACGCGGAGAAAATGCGGCAGGCCGGGGCAGATATTTTCGTGGGCGGTACCTCCAGCATATTTGGCAAGGATGACACCCTCTCCGGGAATATCCAAAGACTCCGCCTCGCGGTCAAGTAAGCCGGAACAGGTAGAATAGATATTAGGATAGTAGAGAAGGAAGCGTAGTATGGAAAAAATGATGAAAGCCGCCAGAATGCACAGGATCGGAGAATTTTCCGTAGAAAGCGTACCTATTCCGATTCCGCATGGCGATGAACTGCTTGTACGCATTGGCGCGTGCGGCGTGTGCGGCTCCGATATGCCGCGGATATATGTCAACGGAACCAGCAAGCAGAAATACCCCCTCACTTTGGGGCATGAATTCTCTGGTACTGTGGTGGCGGTGGGCGAAACCGCAGACCCAGCCTATATTGGGAAACGCGGCACCTTTTTCCCGCTGATCCCCTGCCGTAAGTGTGACAGCTGCCTTTCCGGAAATTACGCCATGTGCGAGGACTATGATTACCTTGGCTCCCGGCGGGATGGCGGCTTTGCGGAGTATTGCCTCATCCCCAGCGCGTGGCACATGGTATGCTCCCAGAACCCGGATACCAGCTTCGAGGAGCTAGCCATGGTAGAGCCCGCCTGTGTTGCCCAGCACGCCATGCTGCGGCGCAGCGGTATGTACGCAGGAGCTAACGTCCTGATTTTTGGCGCAGGGCCTATCGGAATTATGGCGGCGCGCTGGGCGAAGTTGGCCGGTGCGGGACATATCCTGATGGTAGATGTGCTGGACGAAAAGGTGGCTTTCGCGGAAAAGCACGGCTTCTCTGCGGTGAACTCCACCTCCTGTGATCTGGAGCAGGCCGTTCGCGCCGCATTCGGCGGCAAGCTGGCGGACATCGCTTTTGAGGGAACGGGCTTCGGTTCTGCGCTGAACAATGCCATTGATTGCGTCAAGGCGTTCGGTACGATCGTCATGGTGGGCAACCCCGCCGGTGATACGACCATAAACAAGGGACAGCACAGCAAAATTCTCCGCAAGGAGCTGACGCTCAATGGCATTTGGAACTCCCATTTCAGCAACTCCCCTATCAACGAATGGAGATATACGGTGGACATGATGGACAAGGGGCTGTTCCACTGCGAGGATCTGATCTCCCAGCGAACCGACCTTGACGGCCTCCCTGGGCTGATCGACGATGTGAAGAACCATCGGGTAAATTCCTGCAAGATCATGTTCGTTGGGGACAAAGAGTAATAAAATATTTTCCCCCTGGATGGCACCTCATGCGGATATACCGCACAAACCACGCCACCCAGGGGGTATTTTTGTCGAAAAGCGTCTCAACTTGAGACGCCTTTTTTCACCCCGCTTTTGCGAAAAAAGCCGAATGCAAAAGCCTTTTGTAACTTTACTGCTACTTTTCGGGAAAATTTCGGGTTTTGCCGTTCTTGTCCGTGATAGCTACATCAGAACGAAAGACAGCAGGAGAACGACTATGAAACTCACAGATTTTTACGCCTACACGGAGCAGACCTTTGACTCCTTCTGCAAGCAGGTCATCCGCAACGAGCGTACCGATGCCCTACGGGAGATGGCGTACCACGCAAAGAACGAGACAGTGTTTTCGGCACTTACACCTGTGGAGATGGCGCGGCTGTCCATGGTTGATCGTATCCCCGAAGATACGGTAGAGTTCCACATCCGAGGCTACACCGTGACGGTAGAGAACGCCGCACTGGGACAGGCTATCGCCGTCCTTCCGATACGCCTGCGGGATGTGGCACTGCTGTACTACTTCGCGGGCATGAGCGACCCGCAGATCGGTCAGTTGCTTCGGCTCAAGCCGGACACAGTGCAGCACCGCAGGGCGGCATCGCTGGCCAAGTTGAGAAAGCTGTTGGGAGGTTCGTATGGACAATAAGATTTCCTATCAGGCCATTCTTGCAGCCAAGGCCGGTGATCCTATCGCCATGGAGCAGGTACTACGCAATTATGACAGCTACATAACCATGTGCGCCCAGCGAACCATGACCGATGAGTCCGGCAACCACCGCGTGGCCGTGGATATGGAGCTGAAAGGCCGTCTGCAAAGCAAACTGATGCTGCAGATCATCTACAAATTTGACCCGACCCGCCTACCCGAAGACGAGGTCATTGAAACGGATTAGTGTTGCTGATCCGTGAGAGGGCACAGTGTGCTGCGCCTTCTCACGGGCTGGCAACAGTCCGGCTATATGCCATTCTAAAACTGAATAGGGCTGTTTGGGTACATTCCCGAAGCAACGAGCCGGTGAGAGGCGCGCCAAGATCGTCCACAGGAACGGGAGCAAGAGACGCCATCGTCACGTGGCGGCACTGTGGCAGTGCCACCGCCATGACTTGCGGAGGGGTAAGATACTTGCGTTGGCTATGCTTCACCGCGTAGAACGCCCCGCCATCAGAATGGAGGGAGGCCATGACCTATGAGACAGTTGCCGCTGTCGCCCATTCCGCCGCTGAAGAATATCAAGGAAATACAAGGGGGGAATTTCAATGAATGACAAGGGCAATTCTGTGTCTCCTGTCTCCCAGCGAATCGTTATTGACGGGTGTACCGTTATCCTCCGCTATGCTGCAAGCGGTGACCCTGCGGCAGCACGCGCTGTGCAAAACAGTCTGTTTAACTTCCAAAGCTCACCGCAGCCGATTTTTTGCAATGACGGCGAAAGTATGAGATAATAATGGTGTAAGGTGTACCTTGAAAAATAAATAGAGAACAAAAAGTTCAAGACTACACGCCATTTTCCGGTGGGGAAATGAGGTGTATGTAACATGGAAAACGTAAAGCGAGTATATTGCCTGTACCGCGTTTCGACCGTGGGACAGGTGGAAAAAGATGACATTCCCATGCAAAAGCAGTTTTGCAGAGAATTTGTAAACTGCCATTCTGGATGGCATATTGAAAATGAGTTCTACGAAAAGGGCATTTCTGGCTACAAGGTATCTGCCAAAGACCGCGATGCCGTGCAGGAGATCCAGCGGGACGCCGTACAGGGCAAATTTGATGTCCTGCTGGTCTATATGTTTGACCGCCTTGGACGAATCGAAAGCGAAACACCCTTTGTGCTGGAATGGTTCGTCCAGCATGGAATCGAAATGTGGAGCACCCACGAGGGGCAACAGAAAATCGAGACACATGGCGATAAGCTGATGAACTATATCCGCTTTTGGCAGGCGGCAGGGGAGTCGGAGAAAACATCCATCCGAACCCGCGATAGAATCCGGCAAATCGTGTCCAGCGGTCACTATACAGGTGGTTTTGTGTGCTATGGCTATCAGCTGGTAGACCAAGGCAGACGGAACAAACGGGATAAGCCGGTCATGGATCTGGTCATCAATGAGGAAGAAGCTACATGGGTTCGGGAACTCTTTTATAAGGTTATCCAAGAAGGCACCAGCGGATATGCTCTGGCTGAAATGTTAAATAACCGAGGATTGCGTACCCGTGCCGGAGCAAAGTTCCAGTCGAGCAACATAATCCGAATTATCCGCCACGAGGGGTATACAGGCTACATAATTACGAAAAATGCTCGCTCTGAGTATATTAAAGAATTGCAAATCATCGACAGGGAAACATTCGATAAGGCAAATGACATAATAAACCGCAGAAAAGCCAAATCGGAGCAAGAACGAAAAATCGCCCATACCAGTCAGAATCCAACGCTGCTGGCGGGCATTGTCTACTGCGCCCACTGCGGAGCGAAGATGTCTGGCTTTATGCACACAGACCGCTATAAGCTGGCGGACGGCAGCATCCGCGAAAAAGTACAACCTAAGTATAACTGCTTTCAGCGCGGTCAGCGGAACAAAGGCGGCAGAGACTGTGACGGGCAAGCACTGTACCTTGCCGAGAGAGTGGATGCCATCGTCTTGAAAATTGTAGAGGAAGTATTCGAGCAAATCCGAGGCACACCCTATTCCCAAGTGGCTGAGAATCGGATTCGACAGGAGTCGAACCTGCAAAAGACAAAACGTGCAGCAGCGGAGAAAAAGATAAAAGCCGCTCAGCACGCCCTGGAACGCTTTGAGGGTGAGATACTGAAATGCCTTGATGGAACAAGCAATTTTACCGAGGACATGATTGCCAAGCAAATCCGCCGATACCAACAGGAACTGGATGATGCTAAGGCAGAGTACGCGGAACTCCAAAATGCAAGGTTAAACGAAGCGGCTGAAATTCGGAAACTGCGTACTTACTACGATGACTTTAAAGGCTGGGCAGAAGAATTTGACACCGCTCCGCTGGAAATGAAACGAATGATACTGAGCCATCTGATTGATAGGGTAGAGGTCGGAAGAAAATACCAAGTTATTGTGAAGTTTAATATGAAGTACAGACAGTTTCTGGAATGCACAGCAGAAACTTACAATACAGAAATTGGTGCATAACAGAAAAGGCGGACTGTTCACGCAGGAAAGTGAATAGTCCACTTTTTGTGCTATGGACAGCACTATTGCAAAAAGTAAAGAAACAGCGTATAATAAAGGCAAGGAAAGGAGGCGCTTATCCCATGCAGCAGGGAAACAAAATCGATCACGTCCCCGGTCGCTCCGCAGCCGAAGCAGTAATAGCGGCGGTCGACCTTCATGCTTGGGTGTCTGTCCCTGTGGAACGGGCAGACCGCCATGCCGTTTCTGTTCACGTTCAATCCGTATCGCTCGGCAGCCTGCCTTGTGGTGACAGACTGCTTCACAG
>OGGJ01003071.1_pt1 | contig 10881 bp, 10 predicted proteins | sample 1571071 | NCBI WGS metagenome assembly OGGJ01 (sample SAMEA2581954, study PRJEB24529) | metagenome | biome: Human gut stool | place: China | collected 2011
GCTGCCGGAGTGACCCATGCCATGTTGCATTACTATTTCAGAACTAAAGAAAACTTGTTTGATAAAGTATTTCAGGAGAAATCAAGATTGATAGCCGGCTCCTTTGCATCCATCGTAAATGAAGATCTTCCTTTTCTTGAGAAGGTAGCAAAAAGTGTAGAGATGCATTTTAATTTCTTGATTAATAATCCGAAATTGGCATTCTTTGTTGTGAGTGAAATCGTAGCGAATAAGGAACGGCAAGATACTTGCAAAAAAATGTTCCTACCGATTATCAATAATACGCTACGGAAATTGGGTCAATCTATTGATGAAGAGGTTGCAAAGGGAACTATTCGTCATATCGAGCCGTTTGATTTACTTTTATCCGTTATTTCACTAAATGCGTTTGTATTTTTGGCACATCCTATCGTTGATATGATAACCAACGGAGATGAGAAAGTATGTGAGGACTTTTTAGAACACCGAAAAAAGGAGAATATAGAACTGATTATAAGCAGGCTTAGAAAATAATATTTTTTTGCTTTGTTACTAACAAATATGTTAGACATAGTAGTTAATAAATAATTCACATAAATAATGAAAAAAGTAATAGACAAAGCCGAAAGCCGTGGACGTTCTTTATATGACTGGCTCGACAGCCACCATACATTCAGTTTCGATACATATTACAATCCCCGCCGCATGAATTTCGGTGCATTGCGCGTATTGAACGACGACCGTGTGGAAGCTGGTAAAGGCTTCGGTACCCACCCGCATAAGAACATGGAAATTATCTCCATTCCCCTGAAAGGAAAGCTGAAACATGGTGACAGTAATAAGAACAGCCGTACCATCACCATAGGAGACATACAAACCATGAGTGCCGGTACCGGTATTTATCACAGTGAAATGAACGGCAGCGATACCGAACCGGTAGAATTCCTGCAAATCTGGGTAATGCCGGAGAAGCTGAATACACCGCCCGCCTATCAGGATTACGACATCCGTCCGTTCTTGCGGAAGAATGAACTGGCACTGATCGTTTCGCCGGATGGCGATGCCCCTGCCAAGATGTTGCAACAGACATGGTTCTCCATCGGAGAGATAGAGGCAGGAAAGAAGATCGGCTATCACATGCACCAATCTCACGCAGGTGTGTATATCTTCGTGATTGAAGGTGAGGTGAAGGTGGATGATACCGTACTTTCACGCCGTGACGGTATGGGCGTATACGATACCCACAGCTTTGAGCTGGAAACCCTGAAAGACTCGCACATTCTGCTGATGGAAGTGCCGATGTAAGTCTTTTAGATAAAAATAACAGCAAAAACCAAAGGTTTGTGTAGCGTTTTTCGTAATATTGCGCTATAAATTAACCCGTGCATGAAACTTGATTACATTTACCATAGCGGCTTCGCGATTGAAGCGGACGGAGTGACGGTCATTATCGATTACTACAAAGATTCCTCTGAAACGGAATATAATAAAGGTATCGTTCATGACTATCTGTTGGGAAGACCCGGAGAACTATATGTACTCTCTTCTCATTTTCACCCCGACCACTTTAATCGCGAAGTTCTTTTATGGAAAGCCGAGCGCCCGGATATTCACTATATCTTCTCCAAGGACATCCTGAAACATCGTCGTGCCACGCGCGAGGATGCCACCTATATAAATAAAGGGGATGTGTACGAAGACCCGAATATCCGTATCGAAGCATTCGGTTCCACGGATGTAGGTATCTCTTTTCTCATTGACCTGCAAGGTGTCCGGCTCTTCCATGCCGGAGACTTGAATAACTGGCATTGGAGCGAAGAATCCACTCCGCAGGAAATCCGGAAAGCGGAAGGTGACTTCCTTGCCGAAGTGAAATACCTTCAGCAAACCGCCCCATCGGTAGATGTAGCCATGTTTCCAGTGGATAACCGCATCGGAAAAGATTATATGAGAGGTGCGGAACAATTCGTGGAACGGATAAAAACTGCTATCTTTGTACCTATGCACTTCAGCGAGGAATACAAAGGCGGAAATGCTTTCCGGGAGTTTGCCGAAAGTAAAGATTGCCGTTTCTTGTCCATAACCCACCGGGGTGAAAGTTTTGATATTAATCAATAAAACATACGCATTATGAAAAATTTGACACACCTCCTTTTTGTACTCTTATGCATTTGTCTGCCTGTTGCAGTACATGCTCAAAAAGACAAGGACAAAGACGATGATGACAGCAAGTATCTGGCGGGCGCAGTACCCGAAGTAGATGGAAAAGTTGTATTTACCAAAGAATTCAGTATTCCCGGCATGTCTCAGGAAGAGATATTCAACCGCATGCAGAAATGGATGGAAGCACGGCTGAAAAAGAATGAGAATAACAGCCGCGTAGTCTATACGAATCCGGAAGAAGGACAAATAGTAGGTACGGGAGAAGAATGGATTGTATTCAGTTCAAGTGCACTCTCACTGGACCGTACAAAGATACTCTACCAACTATCCGTGGTTTGTGCACCCGAGAAGTGTACAATGGAAGTTGAAAAGATTCGTTTCAATTACCGTGAAGGAAAAGAGAAGTATACGGCAGAGGAATGGATCGTAGACAAATATGCACTGAATAAGGCTCAAACCAAATTGGTGCGCGGACTTGCCAAATGGCGCAGAAAAACAGTCAACTTCGTAGATGACCTTGCTCTTGGAGCAGCAGAAGCTCTTAGTGCAAGTACTGCCAAGAAAGCAGCCGAAACAGAGCAACCGGAAGCTAAGAAAGAGGAAAAGAGCGCTGTTAGCTCAGGTCCGATAGTGATTGCTCCTAAAGCTGAAGTAGAAGTGAAAACTCCGGCTGAAACAACCAAAGTAACCGTTGTACCTGCTACCCCGCTTACTCCGGCCACTCCTGTTGCTTCTGGTACAGTGCCCGGCTATAAAGAAGTAGCTCCGGATCAACTGCCGACGAATGCTATCCAAATGGGTGCAGGCAAATTAGTACTTGTAATTGGTACAGATGCTTTCAATATGACCATGATGACAGCTAATGCAGGCGGTTCATTGGGCAAATCTTCAGGTAAGCCTGTTATCTTCAGTTTCCTTTCACCTGATCAACCTTACGAACAGATGGAAGCTGCTGAAACTTATACCGTTCGTTTTTATCCGGCAAACCAAACAGAACCTTCAGTTGTTCTGGAATGTAAGAAGATGCCTTCACAGGCTCCTATGGAAGGTCAGCCACGCATGTATGTAGGCGAAATTCTAAAGGCATTCGTAAAATAATGATGAATGATAAATAATGAATGATGAATTGGGTGCGCTATTATACTGCATAGCAATTCATCATTCATTATTCACAATTTATAATTAAACAACGTGGAAATAAAAGCTAAATTCGATCATTTTAATATCAACGTCACCGATCTGGAACGTAGTATTGCTTTCTATGAAAAAGCATTGGGATTGAAAGAACATCACCGTAAAGAAGCCTCGAACGGCTCTTTCACGCTGGTTTACCTGACAGACAACAGTACTGGTTTCTTACTGGAACTGACTTGCCTGAAAGATCATCCGCAAGCTTATGAACTTGGAGAGAATGAAAGCCATCTATGCTTCCGCGTTGCCGGTGATTATGAAGCTATTCACCAATATCACAAAGAAATGGGCTGGGTATGCTTTGAAAATACAGCTATGGGATTGTACTTCATCCATGACCCGGATGATTACTGGATAGAAGTACTTCCGGCAAAATAGAGTATAAAGTGATAGGGTGATAAGGTGATAAAGCGATGAGCATACATTCCCTTATCACCTTATCACTTTACCACCCTATCACTTTCTATTATTTATGACGATTCGCCCTTTTCTTTCGTATGTCCGCCTTCATCTTGGCAGCACCGGAACCATGTTTTCCAGTAATATACGATTTCTTCTTGGCTTTAGTCTTTAACTTTCCATCTTCCTTGGGCTTGTCTTTTTTTCCTTTAAAGACGATACCTCCCATTATTGCATCTTCTATACTCATATATTCGATTCTATTATTATATTATAAGCCTGGGGGACAAAGATAAGCATTTTCCAACACTTTTCTGACATCAATAGGATACAATCCTATTCATTATGCCAATGGGAAACAGACTGTGATACAGGTTTCCTCACTTTCAATCGTATAACTACCGTGGAAGATCTCAATGAACAGACGGTTGATATCATGCTGTATCTGGCGTAATCTATCCGGTGATGATGCAGACAACGGACTTCCGGTAACCACCAATTTAATCTCTTGCTCACCACCCGTTACGATCAGCTTACAATGAATGGTAACAGCATCTTTCGCCGTAAACATAGAAGTCATCAGTTTATGGAACCTGCTGCTGTCAATGCAGAGCATCAACGACTCCACATCGTGTTCAAAAGAAACCGTAGCGAGATTCCCCTCCTGCATCCCCGCCATATAAACCGCATCCCGACAGAGTTGCACGACATCATACGACTGTACATCAAAGCGCATCATTCCCGATTCCAGACGTGATAAATCAAGCACATTGTTTACCAGTGTTATCAGCCTTTCTGCATTCACAGTAATACTGGATGAATACTCTGTTCTCTGCTCAATAGAAAGCGTATCCCTTTCTACCGATAAGAGTTTGGAGAGATGGACAACACTATCCAGAGGCACCTTTATATCATCGACTATATTCTTTAAAAATATCCTTCATGTGATTGGCTTTCCGGGCAAGTTCGCTTGCCGCACGCGTTTCGGCTTCGTCTTTCCTCAGCAAAGAGCGGAAATACAGGGTACGGACAGTAAATACCAATATTATAATAAAGAGTACCATAGCCGAAGCGAAAGTAAGCCATCTTACCTTATTCTCATTCTCCGCCTGCTTCATCAACTCCTTTTTGATCCTGTAGTTACTCTGTACAGTTTCAGTCTGTTGTTCCCGGAAATACTGTATAAGAGAATCTCCTATCTGGACTATCTCTTTATAAGCCTCCAGAGCATCTTCCTGTCTTCCGGCATCCCATAAGTATTGAGCTTTCGTCTTCCGGACATTCTGCTCATACCAAGGTTGCATACCCTTACTACGTTCCAACACCAAATCCAGTTCAGGGAAACAAGCATGCCAATCCTGAACCAGGTGGTAATAATCGGCCCATGAAAGATGATACTGAAAATAATAAGGCAGGAAAACGTTTTCAGTATAATGCTTCTTCGCTATCAAAAGATGAGATTTCAACTTAGGAATCTCCTTTATTTTCGCATAAAGCTGGCAGAAGCGCAATTGGTTGTCCAATAAACGATCCCGGTACAAAGGATAGTTCGTAGGTTTGGCACCCGCAAGCTTTTCCAGTATCTCTTTCTCCTGATTTAAGATGATAACAGCATTTTCTTCGTCTTTCAGTCCGATATAACAACCACTCAATCCCCAATAGGTATCCAATTTCTCACGAGTACTTATTGTAGGGCATTTCAATGCCTCTTTGTAGGCCTCAGCTCCTTCTGCATACTGTTCCGAGTACCCGTAAGCGGAACCTAAAGCAATATAAGAAGTACATATTCCTTTTTCATATCCCAACTCTTCAGCATCTGCTTTCATCTGTTTAGCCTGCAAAATGGCATATTCAATATTTCCTCTGGAACATTGTAAATCAAGTACTGCCTCCCAGGCGGAAAAATAATATTCATAGGATTTCTGACGATAACAGCACTCTTTTAGAACTGCCAACCGCCATTCCATTTCCTGCAAATCTCCACGATATTGCGAATAACGGAATGCCTCATGGCATAACATCAATTCAAGACGTCCGTTACCCAAAACTCTTGCTGCTTGCAGGGCCGAATCAGCAAGTTCAATGGACCAGTCTGCCCTGATGTTCTGTTGATACATGCTCTTCAGATACTCTACGCGCATCGTATCTGCCGGCATACTATGATATACGTTGAAGATGCTGTCGCGCAAAGTTTGCTCTTCAGAAGTCAGTCCGGCTGAAACATGCAGCACAGAACCTAATAATATCAGTAGAATATAGAATCTTCGCCTCATACTTCACTCCTTTCTCCCAAGGGATGGGTAAAGACGAAGCGTGCTCCATCCGTATATGAAGGGTCTATAGAAATATCACCGCCCAGACGTTTGATAATAAGCCGGCAGATAGATAATCCCAATCCGGTTCCCTGCGCTTTTTCGTCCAACTTCTCAAATCTTCCGAATAAACGGGAGTGAAGTTCCGGAGCAATACCGCAACCGGTATCTGTTACGGCAAAGCAGGCTTCTTCTCCTTTTCGTTCCAGGCTCAGGGTTATTTTGCCCTGCTTGGTGAATTTGGAAGCATTTACAATCAAGTTTATCAGGACTTGCTGTAAACGGGAAGAATCAGTATCTATCACCAACGAATCTAAGTTCGAAGTAAACAAAATATCTGCTTGCGTATGCTTTATCTTTTCCATCGTCTGCACCACGTATTTGCATAAAGCAACGGCATCACAAGAAGCAAGGTGGAATTCCATATGTTCAAGGTCTATACAGGAAATATCCACCACATCGTTAATTAGTTTCAACAATAAGTCAGAGTTCAGCCGGATAATATCATCACACTCCCGGATGGTATCATCATCAATGCCATCCATACTCAGAATGCTCGAAAATCCGGCAAGTGCATTCAATGGCGTTCTGACCTCATGACTCATATTGGAAAGGAAAAGGCTCTTATTTTTCACTGACTCCTCGGCCATGATTCTGGCCTCCTCCAGTTTCTTTCGGGAAATGGTGAGTAGTTTATTCTGCCGTCTGAAGAAAAAGAAACAGATTAAAACGACAGCGCTTAGAAGCAAAGCTATCCCGATGAAGTAAGAGAGCAGACGGTTGGCCTGTTCTTTATTCTTCAACTCAAGCTCGTCTATCTGGTAAGTAGCACGTAAGTCTTCAATTTCTTTGCTATAAACATGTTGGTAGACAGAATCATACTGATTGCTCAACTTTTGATAAGTTTGATAGGCTTCCTCATAATTCCCCTCTTCTGTTGCATGCTGTGCCTTTTGCCTCAATAAAACGCTGTCAGAGGCAGTTGCGCTAAAAGCGAATAGTCCCCAGAACAGTATCAAACCCAAAAGTTTTTTTTTCATTTACTTGAAATTACATAGTTTCAATAAGAAGTATATATACGATCCCCGTCATATGTACGCTACAAAGATAGCTTTTTTCTACTAATAGACTGCATTTTTCGTATCTTTGCCGACAACTTTTAAAGATTGAATAGAATGAACACTACGCTGCTTACTGCTGATAAAGACCCAATGGGTGCTGCTATTGCCGACTATAATAAACAACACAAGGCCGAACGGCTGCGTGTTTTTTCTTCACAATTCGATGAGGATGAAATTCCGGTAAAGGAATTGTTTCGTACAGAAAAGCAAATGCCTCTTTTGGAACGTACTGCACTGCAAATGGCTACGGGAAAGATTCTGGATGTAGGAGCCGGAAGCGGTTGCCATAGCCTTGCCTTGCAGGAAGCAGGCAAAGAGGTACATGCCATTGATATTTCGCCGCTTTCAGTAGAAGTTATGCAACAACGCGGTGTACGGCATGCCACATTGCTCAATCTATTCGATGAGCATTTCCATGAGACATACGACACGATATTAATGTTGATGAACGGTTCGGGAATCATCGGCAAACTGGAAAATCTGCCTGCCTTCTTCAAAAGGATGAAGCAATTGCTACAACCCGGTGGCTGTATCTTTATGGACTCCAGCGACTTGCGCTATCTGTTTGAAGAAGAAGACGGAAGTTTTGTGATCGACCTGGCAGGCGACTATTATGGAGAAGTAGATTTCCAGATGCAATATAGGGATATCCTGGGAGAGTCATTCGACTGGCTTTACATTGATTTCCAGACACTCAGTCTTTATGCAGCCGAAAATGGTTTCCAAGCGGAGTTGGTAAAAGAAGGAAAGCACTACGATTATTTAGCCAAGTTGACCTTAAAATAAGGTCAACCCGGACTTCCTGATTATTATTTCTTTGACAACATTTCGTCTATCTTCTTCGTTAATGCAGCAAATTCCTCCTCATTGTACAGGCGGGGCAGCATTACGATGCGCCCCTCTTTATCAAAAATATCTGCACCCGGGTCTAAGCCCAAGGGATAAGTAACGCCAGTCGATTTACCGAATGCAATCACTTTGTCCAACGGTTCATCACGGTCTATACCGATAAGGGCAAATGCAGAATTATCTTTGTGCTTCAACCAGATATCCTTTTCTATAAAAGGCATTTCTTTACGACATACACCACACCAACTGGCAGTGAACTGTAACATCACCACTTTTCCACGGAGTTCGGAAAGGGCAACTTTCTTACCGTCAGTCAGGGTAATGGTAAAGTTGGGAGCCATTTCCCCTACTCTTACAATGTAGCCGGTGCTATCGGCAGTTACTTCCTGTGCTTTGCCTGATAAACTACAAAGGACAAACAGGATAAACATCAAACTCTTTACTACTTTCATCGATCTTATACTTTTAAGTTATTCTCAAAACGGGAACAATAACGGAAGTACAAAGATCATCACAATTCCCATAATTATCTGTAAAGGCAAACCAACTTTAACATAATCCATGAATGTATAACGTCCCGCAGGCATCACCAATGCGTTGGGTGGAGTAGAGAACGGAGAAGCAAAACACATGCTGGCTGCCACGGTTACGGCAAACAGGAATGGATATGGACTCAAATCCAACTGTATGGCGGCCTGGAGGGCAATCGGCGCCAGAAGTACAGCTGTAGCCGTATTACTGATAAACATTGTCATCAATGAAGTTGTGAAATAGATACCTGCCAACAATATATAAGGTCCGTAACTACCTAATCCGTTGACTAATGATTGAGATACCAAATTGGATGCTCCGGTCTTTTCCAATGCCAGTGACATGGGCATCATTGCGGCAATCAATACGATACTTTCCCAGTTAATGGTTTTATATGCTGCCTCCACATTCCGGAAACAACCGGTAAGCACCATTAGCAGACCTGCAATCATTACTGCCGTTACCGGAGCAATAGGGATGAAGTCGAACATCATCATTACCACCATTCCCAACATGATTATAGCAGCAACAGGTGCTTTGTGGTTCAATGTTACTTTAGCAGCCTCAGCAAGCGGTTGTCCAAGTACTACCCAATCGGAGGGATCTTCACTCAAACGCGCTATATTCTCCCATGTTCCCTGCACCAACAGCACATCTCCCGAATGCATCTTCTCATCTTTCAGATTTTTCAGGATATACTGGCGCTTGCGTTGGATACCCAAGATATTCACACCATATTTTTCTCGGAAACCGGAATCTTTTACTGGCTTATTTATCAGATTGGAGGCGGGCATCAATACAATCTCGGCAATACCGATCTCTGTAAATTCCAGTTCGTCACTTTTTGCTTCTATCGTACCTTCCGCTGCATGGGTATCCAGCAACTTTAAAGTATTTTCTTCGGCAAAACGTTCTACATTCGTAAAATCACCCAGTACATACAGAATATCATTCTCTTGAATAACAGTATCAGCAGCAGCCATTTCCTGGCTCATCGTCTTAAAAAAGTGACGACGGGAAGAGGATGACTGACGCCGAACTTCCATTATACCTACATTATAGCGTTGTGGAATACTTAATTCCTGTATGGTCTTTCCGGTTAAGGGCGATTTACTTTCTACCTGCACCCGACACAAATTCTGAAACAGTTGGTACTCTCCCGCCAATTCTTTCAGCGATTTGTTCTTTTTACCCTTACGATCCTTATCACCTTTCTTAGTCAGGAAAATCTTGCTCAATGGAATTAAGATTATCAATCCGACAGCTACACAAACCAAACCAACAGGAGTAAATGAGAAAAATGTAAGAGGTGTATATCCTGCAGAGGTTAATGCTTCCTGAATTACAAGGTTCGGCGGTGTACCGATAAGCGTCATCATACCTCCCATACTACTGGCAAACGCAAGCGGTATCAACAGGCGACTGACATTGATCTGCGTCCCCATAGCCATACTGACTACAATGGGAAGCATCAAAGCTACTGTTCCGGTATTGCTGACAAAAGCACCGATAAAGGCAGTCACCAATACAATAAGAACGAAAAGTTTCAACTCACTGTCACCAGCTAACTTCAAGATACGACTACTTATCATCTTTGCCAATCCCGTCTGAAAGATAGCACCGCCCACAACGAACAATCCTATCATCATTATAACAACGGAATTAGAGAAGCCAGTCAATGCTTCTTCCGGGGTCAGAATGCCGAATATAATTAGTAACACCAGAGCACAAAGCGCAACTAAATCCGAACGCACTTTGCCACTCATAAAGAATATCGCAGATAGGAATAAAATAATGAGAGTAATATACATATAGATATAAAATTTGTCTGTTATTAAACAATCCAATAGGGTATTTTGTTCTAAAGCGTTGCAAATATCACAAAAATCAGTACAATAGACAATAGGGTGAATCCTTTTTGAACTAAATAAGCGACAAAAATCTCACTAAATTACAAATAAAAGCTAGATTATTAACATTATATTTATAACTTTGAATCCGGGAACACTATTATGAGACTACGTCTTTCGTCAGTTAAATTCTATAACAATAATGGGAAACGACAACACGATTACAGGCATCTTCAATGGAACAATCCATCTGGAATACCTACCATGTATTAATTATGCAATGATACACAACCATGTGCCCTCATGCAATTTCTGCGAACTAATGAACAGTGATGAAGTCGACTGGAATAACATCAAAGTATCCATAGACGGGGAACTTATTAAATACTCAGAAAGCATTCTTGAGATAATTCCACCTGGACAAAACATACAAATCAACAACCTGGAGATATCACCTGAAAGTGAAAAACTAATCGAACTCACAGA
>OGGJ01003073.1_pt1 | contig 10871 bp, 7 predicted proteins | sample 1571071 | NCBI WGS metagenome assembly OGGJ01 (sample SAMEA2581954, study PRJEB24529) | metagenome | biome: Human gut stool | place: China | collected 2011
CTATTATACAATAATAGATAGTGAACATCAAGGCGCATTGAGGTGACTTATGGATAACAGATATCATCGGCATAACCGGCGCTTTGCCTGTAGTATCGGGGAAGTATCCTCAGCAATTATCCAAAAGTATATCGAAAACCAAGGACAATGCGTCTCTACGAACAAGGCTCCTCCCACTGCCTAAAGGCAGTGGATTTCCGCCCAAACTATGTTGGAGATATTTTTTATGAAGCACCATCGCATCCTTTACCGGGCGCTGAGCGCGCTCCTTTGCCTTGGACTCTGCGCCCAGCTGACCGCCTGCGGCAAGAAACCCGTTCCCAAGCCCGGCTCCTCCGGGCCGTCCGCACCGTCCGTGTCGAAAAAGGTCTATGATGACAGCCTCATCACCGAGGTCTATGACGAGGAAGACTCCTTCACCGACGAATACGGCACGGAATATTCCTACATCTGTCACGTTCCGCAGCTGGAGGCCGACACGCCGGAGGCCAAGGCCATCACAACTGGGAGATCATGGAGAGCTTCGGAAATGACGTGCAGGCCACGCTGGACGCCGCCGAATCGGGAGAAACGCCCAACTCTCAGTACATGGAGGTCACATGGCAGAGCTATTGGAACGACAGCCTGCTGAGCCTTTCCATCCGCGTGTTGGGCCGGACCAGCGACCTCATCGACTACACGGTATATCACTACGATTTTGAGACCGGCCAGCGGCCGGACAACCTGGAGCTTCTGGACCGCTTCCACGTGGACGAGGGGGACTTTATCGCCGCCCTGCGCCGGGGCGCGGCCCGGCAGTTCGATTCCCATTACGCCCCCTGGGGCACGGGAGGCCTCTCGCCGGAGGATGAAAACTACGGCGGCATCGCCATTGACTTAGCGGCACTCCGGGCCTGGACGGTGGCGGAGGAAAACTTCTCTCTGGATCTCGCCATGTTCTGCCCCAACGGGGACGGCACCTTCACCGCCTTCCAGCCCGTCGCCTCCATCGCGGGGGGCAGCGGGTGGTATTATGAGCCGGTGCTCGTGGAGCCCGGCCCCGGCGACTGGGCGGACGGCGGTCCCCAGTCCGAGGACGCTTTCGTGTCCGCCTGGCTCACCGACGACGGCGTATCGGTCTCCTTTACCAAGAGCCAGTCGAGGGATTTCCCGGACAGCGAGACCTACCGCAGAGCCTACGGCTTCGCGTATGACACGGAGTACCCCGTAGCCGGGTGCTACGGCGACTATCAGGACATTTTCGTAGGTGCCAGCGGACAGGATTTCTGCCCCTATGTGTTCCTTCTGACCACGGACGGCACGGTGGAGTACATCGACATCTTCGGCGGTCTCTGGCATGGATGCCTCTGCTCCGGCGGCCCGCTCTACGGTTTCCGGGACATCGTGAGCTTTGAGTCCGGCGTCTATGAGGACGGCTTCGGCGGCGGCTACGAGACCGTGTACGCCGTGGACAAAAACGGCAGGAAATACGATATGCCCGCCTGTATCACGGCGCAGGGGAACGCCATGCCCAGCTACGCCGCCGGAAAGTGGTGCGCCAATGTGTATCACAGCGTGGCCAGCGGCGCCTCCTATGAGGGCGTCTACTATCTGAGCATCCACGAAAACGGTCTCGTGGAGATCAACGACGTTATCGTGAGCATCGACGCGCCCCTTCAGATCGCCGGCTACTGCACCTATTTAGGCACCACGGAGCTGGGCATGGTCTACCAGTTCGGCCTTTACAGCGGCGACCAGCTCCGGGAGGGCACCTTCGCCCTTGACCTCTACAACACGGACTACGGCGAGATGACCATTACGCCCATCTCCGGCGTCAACCTCTTTGACGCCCCCGAGGGCGCCTGCACCGTCTTTACCCGGCTGTAACGCCAAGCAGACTGACATGGTATTTTTAAAAAGAGTGCCGCGATTCTTTTGAACCGCAGCACTCTTTTTGAAAACAATTGCTTGCACTCCGGCAGGTACAAGGTTATAATCCCAAGCAGTAAGTTTCAACAAAGGATATCCCGTTTTGCGAAGGAGCGCACATTCTATGAAAATCATTGTAACAGACGGCTACGTGGAAAACCCCGGCGACCTGAGCTGGGCTCCGCTGGAAGCCTTGGGTGAGGTGACATACTATGACCGCATCGGCCTGAGCGATGAGGATGAAACCATCCGCCGGATCGGTGACGCGGAGATTGCTGTCATCAACAAGGCCCCCGTGACCCGGAAGGTCATTGACAGCTGCCCCAGCCTGAAGCTCATCACGGTGCTGGCCACCGGCTACAACGTGGTGGACGTGGCCTATGCCAAGGAAAAGGGCATCCCCGTGTGCAACGTGCCCAACTACGGCGGCTATTCCGTCAGCCAGTTCACCATCGCCCTGATGCTGGAGGCCTGCCTGCACATCGGCCACCATGACCGCACCGTCCATGAGGGCAAATGGCAGAACAGCCCGGACTGGTGCTACTGGGACTATCCCCTCATCGAGCTGGCGGGCAAGACCTTCGGTCTGCTGGGCTGCGGCCGCATCGGCATCCACACCGCCGAGGCCGCCAAGGGACTGGGGATGCACGTCATCGCCTACAACCGCTCACAGTCGCAGGCCGCTAAGGATCTGGGGGTGGAATTCGTGGATCTGGACGGCCTGTTTGCCCGGTCCGACGTGCTGGCCCTCCAGATGCCCTTAGCGGACTTCAACGTGGGCATCATCAACAAGGAGAACATCGCCAAGATGAAGGACGGCGTGATCATCCTCAACAACAGCCGTGGACAGATGGTGGCAGAACAGGATCTGGCGGACGCTCTGAACAGCGGCAAGGTGGCCTTTGCCGGACTGGACGTGGTCTCCACGGAGCCCATCCGGGCCGACAATCCCCTGCTGACGGCGAAAAACTGCATCATCACCCCGCACATGTCCTGGGGTTCTCAGGGCAGCCGCCAGCGGATCATGGACTGCACGGTAAACAATATCAGGGCGTTTCTGAATGGAACGCCGGAAAATGTGGTAAATCCGTAAGTTTTCCGGCAGAATGCCGATTTTTGAAAGGGGAATCTGACGATGGACAGCAAAACCCTGCAAACCCTCCGCCGGGATGCGGAGGACATCTGCCGCAGCGCCATTGAAGCCTCGGTGCCGGACGCCGCCATTCAGCGGGCGCTGGCCCAGCTGCCCCCCTGTCAGGGGCGGACGGTGCTGGTCTCCATCGGTAAAGCCGGGTGGCAGACCGCAAAAGCCGCTTACGACGCGCTGGGCAGCGCCATTGAACAGGGCGTGGTGGTGACGAAATACGGCCACAGCCAAGGCCCCATCGGCGGCCTGGCCATTTACGAGGCGGGCCATCCCGTGCCGGATGAACATTCCGTCCGGGCCACGGAAGCGGCGCTGGCGGCGGTCAGCGGCCTCTGCGCAAGGGACCGCGTGCTGTTTCTGGTGTCCGGAGGCGGCTCCGCCCTGTTTGAGCGCCCTCTGGTGCCTCTGGCGGAGCTGGAGGACATCACCGGCCAGATGCTGGCCTGCGGCGCGGACATCACCCAGATCAACACCATCCGCAAGCGGCTCTCCGGCGTCAAGGGCGGGCGGTTCGCCCAGCTCTGCGCCCCGGCCCATGTGTATGCCATCCTCCTCTCCGACGTCATCGGAGATCCCCCGGATATGATCGCCTCCGGCCCCGCCTATCCGGACAGCACCACAACGGCGCAGGCCATGGCCCTTGTGAGCCGGTACGGTCTGACCCTCAGCCCCCAGGCGCTGGACTTGCTGGAGCAGGAACCGCCCAAGGTGCTGGATAACGTCACCACGGTCATCACCGGCAGCGTGGCCCAGCTCTGCCGGGACGCGGCGGCCCGTGCGGAAGCGCTGGGCTACCGGACCTGCCTTCTGACGGACCGGCTCCAATGTGAGGCCAGGGAAGCGGGCCGCTTCCTGTCCGCCATGGCGGGGACCCACGCCGGAAAGGGCGAAAAAACCGCCTATATCTTAGGCGGCGAGACGGTGGTCCACCTGACGGGCCACGGTCTGGGCGGACGGAATCAGGAATTGGCGCTGGCAGCGGCGGAAGGGCTGGCAGGATTGGAAGCGGTGGTGGCCTCCGTCGGCTCTGACGGCACCGACGGTCCCACGGACGCGGCCGGCGGCATCACCGACGGCGCCACGGCGGACGCTCTGGCCGCTCTGGGCATTTCCATCGACAAAACGCTGGCGGACAACGACGCTTATCACGCCCTGAAAGCCTGCGGCGGGCTGATCGTCACCGGGCCTACCGGCACCAATGTCAACGACATCACCGTGCTGCTGGTGTGACCCCCTCCCCTGCCGATCCTCCCCACATATCGCAAAGAACTCCCGGAGTCCTTGTGTGTACAAGGGCTCCGGGAGTTTCTGCTGCACCACGGTTCGATCTTCAGGAGCCGCTTTTCAGCGGCAGCGTTCAGTCCTCCTGACTTTTTTCCATCATGATCTCCAGAATGGTCCGGTCGGTCTCCACCATGCCCGGGGTGCTGACCCGGCCCATATTGCGGATGGCCTGCTCGGGGGTCGCGCCGCAGATGCCGTCCGTGGACTGGAGGACCACATCGCTCATCGCCAGATAGGCGCACATCATGGCGGCGTTGGTGGCGGTAGCCAGCTTCAGCGCGCAGCCGATCTTGCCGCCGTCGCAGATCATGCCGGTGAGGTTGCCGCTCATATTGATGATGGCCTTGCCGATCTGCTCGTCCGTGCCGCCCATGAGCCACACCATAGCGGCCGCAGCAGCCGTAGCGGCGGAAACACCGCAGCCGCAGGTGGCGGACAGCTTCCCGGTAAAGGACTTGATGTAGACGTTCAGCACATGGGAGAAGGCCAGCGCCTTTTCCAGCATCTCGTTGGAGGCCCCCAGATGATGGGCCATCTCCACCACGGGGATAACGGCGGTGATGCCGTGGTTGCCGCTGCCGGCGCTGCTCATAACGGCGTAGGGACAGCCGCTCATGCGGCCCTCGGCACTGCTGGCTACCCGCATCATGGTGCGGCTGAACAGGTTGTCCCCCATAGCGCCCTCCGTGACCTGCTTTTGCAGCGCGGCGGCGATGCCGATGCCAAGCCGGTGCTCCAGACCGAAGTCCGCCAGCTTTTCGTTCATCTCCATGCCGTCCAGCATAGGGGCCAGCTCCGCCTCGCTGCACTGATCCACCACGGCCCGGATCTCCGCTACCGTCATGGGCATCAGGCGGGCGTGGATGTCGTCCTGCGTACCGGCGCTGTATGCCTTTTCCAACAGGACTTCATCATTCCGCTGGGTGAGGATGATATTGGAGTGGGTCCCCCGGATCTCGCTGATGCCGGTACCGGCCTCCGTGGAGACCTCCGCCCGGACATAGAGCTGCGCCTCGTCATGCTTGATGGCAACGGTGACACGGCGCTCCTCCACCAGAGCGATGGCGTCAGCGGTGACGGCCTCATCAATGTCCGCCAGCAGCTGCAAGCCCTTCTCCGGGTTGCTCAGGCGCGCGCCCAGCGCGGCGGCATAGTTCAGGCCCACCCGGGGGAAACCGGGAATGCCCACGCTCATGCCGTTTTTGTAGATGCCGGGGTTTACCTCCACCTTCACGGAGACGATGCTGCCCCCCACGGCATGATGGGCGTCTGCGGCGGCCAGAGCCACGCACACCGGCTCCGTGCAGCCAAGGGCCGGGACTACCTCCTGGCGCAGCAGTGTCAGCAGTTCTTCTTTGGTGATCATGGGAACGCTCCTCCTTCTTGTTTTTCAGATGCCATATATCAGATCGTCACAATAGAAAGCAGATTCCGTGCCAACTTCTTTTTTGACAAATTCTGCGATTTCTCTTGTAAAACCGCCCGGCCCATGATTAAATGGTTGAAGAAACTGGTCAAAGGAAGTGATTTTGTGGTGGCCAAAAAGAAGATCTCCGTCATCGCCTTAGACCCCCGGGCAGGCAAGTCCTACGGCGAGGACATCGCCGGGCTGTTTTCCGATGTGGCGGATATTTCCGTCTTTTCCATGCTGGACGGCAGCGCCGCCGGTGTTCTGGAACGGGCGGATCTGTTTGTAGCCTCCACGGATGCCTACGGTTCCCCGGAGGAGCTGGCCAAGCACATCCCGCTGGACAGCCAGACCATGGCGATCGAGGTATCCTTCCGGTGGAGCGAGCTGCGGAAGCTGAAGGAGCTGCCCGCAGGCAGCAAGGTGCTGTTTGTCAACATGACCGAGACCATGGCCCGGGAGGCCATTGCCCAGCTGGAGCAGTTCGGCATCACCCACATCCACTGGATTCCCTTCTACCCCGGCGCGTCGCTGGAGGAGGACGTCCATATCGCCGTGACCCCGGACGAGATGCGCTACGTCCCGCTGAAGATGGAAACGGTCATTGATATTGGCCAGCGGGTCTGCACCTCCGGCATGATGATCGAGATCGCCCTGCGGCTGGGACTGGAATCCCTGCTGGAGGGGCCTGCTTTTCAGGAGTACGCCCGCAGCGTCGCCACCAGCAACTACAGCTTTGACCAGATGTTTGCCCGGTCCGTCCGTCTGGAAAGCCTGTTCCATATTTTATTGGAGAGTCTGGAGGACGGCGTCATCGGCATCAACGAAAAGGGCGAGATCTTCGCCTGCAGCCGTCAGGCGGAGGATATGACCTGCGTCAGCGCGGCGCTGATCCAGGGAAAGCGGTGCGAGGAGGTCTTTCCCTATATCCCCTTCGCCGCGTGTCTCCGCGCCCGGCAGACGCTGCCCGCCAAGGTCATCAAGGTCAACAGCGTCAACCTCAGCGTGGAGGTGGTTCCGGTCATCCGGCAGAACGCCTGTATCGGCGCCTTCGCCCTGCTCCAGCGGTTCAATGACGTGGAGGTCCGGCAGAACGAACTGCGGGGCCAACTGCTCCACAAGGGCTATTACGCCAAATACAGCTTTGACGATGTGATCGGACAGTCGGCGGCCATCCGCAGGACCAAGGAGACCCTGACCCGGATGGCCAACAGTGAAAGTCCCATTCTTCTGATCGGCGAGACCGGCACCGGCAAGGAGCTGTTCGCCCACGCCGTTCACCGGGCCTCCCGCCGGGCGGCCGGGCCGTTTCTGGCCATCAACGTGGCGGCGTTTCCGGAAAATCTGCTGGAAAGCGAGCTGTTCGGCTACGAGGAGGGGGCCTTCACCGGAGCCAAAAAGGGCGGCCGCCCCGGCCTCTTTGAGCTGGCCCACAGGGGCACGCTGTTTCTGGACGAGGTGGAGGGCATGAGCCCCGCTCTTCAGATCAAGCTGCTGCGGACCTTGCAGGAGCGGGAGGTCATGCGGGTCGGCGGCAACCGCATCATCCATGTGGACGTCCGCATCGTGGCCGCCACCAACGAGGCGCTGGAACGAAAGGTGCGGGAGGGCACCTTCCGCCGGGACCTCTATTACCGGTTGAACACCCTGCCGGTGGTCATCCCGCCCCTGACGGAGCGGGGGGACGATATGTTCCTACTGATGGATCAGTTCCGCCGGGAGCTGAACGGCGACTTCCGCCTGACGGAGCCGGTGCAGGACTTTTTCCGCCGTCACACATGGCCCGGCAATATCCGGGAGCTGCGGAACGTGGTGGAATACTTCATCTATACCGACCACCGGGACATCACCATGGAGGACCTGCCCCCCACCCTGCTGCTCTCCGGGGACGCCCTCTCCCGTCCGGCGTCCGCCCCGGCAGCGCAGCAGGACGCGCCGGCCCCCTCCATGTCGGATTCCTTCCGGTTCGTACTCGCCCAGCTGTACGCGGCCTCCGAGGCCGGGACGCCCATGGGCCGGGACAAGCTGCTGCAAAAGGCCCGGGAGTCCCATGTCCCCCTCTCTCAGCAGGAGGTCCGGACCATCCTCTCCGAAATGGCGGAGCAGGGGCTGGCCCGCGTCAGCCGGGGCCGGGGCGGCAGCCAGCTGACGCCCAAGGGCCGGGAGCTGTGGGAAATCGGTCAAAGATAAAAAGCTATAACCATTTATACCAATTCAGCCAATAAAAACCGATTGTGCGCGGCCCTGTTTTCCGGGGCAGCCGCAGTGTCCGGGAGGAATTTTGGCGATTTGCCAAAATCCCTCCCGGATATTTCATACGCTTTTCCGGCTTCCAACGGGTTTCCGTGCATAGCTACGACACCTCAGCGGTTTGGCACAGTTCTTGCTTAGTAATCAGTCAAAGCATACAGACGTGCCACTGAACACGCAAAGAAAGGATGTGGGAGTCATGCAATATGATTTCGACCAAGTGGTAGACCGCTCCAAAAACCTCTCCGCCAAGTATGACGAACGGGTCAAGAAGTTCGGCACCGACGATGTGATCCCCCTGTGGATCGCGGATATGGACTTCCGGACCGCCCAGCCCGTCATTGACGCGCTGAAGGCCCGGGCCGAGGAGGGCATCTGGGGCTACACCGCCCGGCCCGCCAGCTATTTCGAGGCCGTGAAGAACTGGCAGAAGCGCCGCAACGGCTGGGACACTGACACGGCCCTCATGAGCTTCAGTCCCGGCGTGGTCCAGACCCTCAGCGTCATGATTCGGCTCTATACCCCCCTGAACGGCAACGTTCTGATCCAGACCCCCGTGTACGGCGAGTTCTATGACATGACCGAGCTTGCCGGACGGCACGTCATTGAAAATCAGCTGGTAGAGCAGGACGGCGCATGGACGGTGGACTGGGCCGACTTTGAGGAAAAGCTCCGGAGCGCGGACATTTTCCTGCTGTGCAACCCCCACAATCCTCTGGGCATCGTCTGGACGGAGGAGGAGCTGCGCCGGATGATGGAGCTGTGTCTGAAGCACCACGTCCTGGTGGTCAGCGATGAGATCCATTCCGACCTCATCTTCCACGGCAAGCGCCACATCCCCACCGCCTCCCTCTCCCCTGAGATCGCCGCCAATGTGGTCACCGGCATCTCCGCCACCAAGACCTTCAATCTGGCGGGCCTTCAGGCCAGCACCGCGGTGTTCCCCAACGCCCACATGAAGGCCATGTTCGACAAATTCTGGACCGACATGGATATCCACCGCAACAACGCCTTCTCCGTCACCGCCATGGAGGTGGCCTTCAATGAAGGCGAGGAATGGCTGGAGCAGCTCTTGCCCTACATTTCCGCCAACTTCGACTTTGTGGTGGACTACTGCGAAAAGCACATCCCCAAGATCAGGACCTACGCCCCCGATGCCACCTACCTCATGTGGCTGGACTGCCGGGATCTGGGCCTGAGCAACGAAGCGCTTCATGACTTCATGATCCGGAAGGCAAAGCTGGGCCTCAACGACGGCTGCGCCTTCGGCCGGAGCCTGAACGGGTATATGCGGCTCAATGCTGCCTGTCCCCGCAGCGTTCTGGAACAGGCCATGCGTCAGCTGGAAGCTGCCGTCAACAGCCTGTAAGGCTGGCGGTTTCACGATAAGGCAGCCTCAGAAACGCCGGACGAGCTTCAAGTCCCGAAAAAAGCACCACGCATACCGAACAGCGTTGGGTTATAGTAAAATCGCCGGTTCAATGAACCGGCGATTCAGCGTGTCAAAAAAGTCTTTTCTCCCCGCTGAGCAAGTTTTCAGAACTTCATAAAAGTTCTGAAAACTTAGGATTTTAATGGCGCGGGGAAACAGACGAAGTGCCGCCGGTGGCGGATCAAGCGAGTCTGTTTCGAGGAAGGCTCCCAATCAGCGGATATAAAGTATCCGCTGATTGGCTTGAGCCGACGGTGTATCCCTTCTTGGGTTTCCCGCGCACACCCTTTACCCGCAGTGGGGTATGCAGCATCCGTAAAGCGGCAAAGCCGCTAACGGCTGCCCTACCTTACCGTCGCGGAAAATTTATCACTTTATCGACAGCCTCAAGGCCGCCCTGATCGGGCGGCCTTTTCCTAATAGAGATCCTAATGGCGATATACGGTGAAATAGAGGTTCACACCCGGCGGTTCCTGTGTGAAAATAAGGAAAGATGTCGGAGATCACCGGCGGATATGCTGGGAGGGGGAAGAAACATGAAACAGAAAAAGGGAATGGAGCTTGTCACGGAGCGGACGGTGGATGGTTTCCGAAGAGAGCTCCTCCGCCGGGAATACAGCCACGGCACGGCGGAGAGTTATGTGCGGAGCATCCGGGCCTTCGCACGATGGAGCGGCGGCGCGGTGGATCGGGGTCTGGTCCTGACATGGAAGGCACGGCTCACGGCCCGGTACGCCCCTGCCACCGTCAACGCCATGCTGGCGGGACTTAACCGGTTCTTTGATTTTTCTGGGCGGCCGGAGTGCCGGGTAAAGGTCCTGCGGCTTCAGCGCCGCAGCTTCCGGGAGGCGGAACGGGAACTGGACCGGGGAGAATACCGGGCATTGGTCCGCACCGCCCGAACGCTGGGTCGGGAGCGGCTGGCGTTGGTGATGGAGACCATCTGCGCCACGGGCATCCGGGTGGGCGAAGTTCCGTATATCACGGTGGAGGCCGCCTGCCGGGGGCGGACGGATGTTGCCTTAAAGGGCAAGGTCCGTACTATTTTTCTTCCTGACCGACTGTGCCGTCGGCTGCTGCAATACGCCCGGAAACAAAAAATCACCTCCGGCGAGATCTTTCTCACCGGAGGCGGAAAACGGCTGTCCCGCACACAGATCTGGGCGGAGATGAAGCGGCTGTGCCGCGCCGCCGGTGTGGCGGCGGGAAAGGTCTTTCCCCACAATCTGCGGCACCTGTTCGCCCGGACCTTTTACCGGGCCTGTCAGGACGTAGTGAAGCTGGCGGATATTTTGGGTCACAGCTCCATCGAGACCACTCGGATCTACCTGCTGACCACCGGCACGGAGCATCTGCGGCAGCTGGAACGGCTGGGACTGCTCTGTTAGACAAAATGATGATTTTGTAATAGAATGCCGGAAAAGTACGGTTTCCGGTGGGAT
>OGGJ01003078.1_pt1 | contig 10857 bp, 7 predicted proteins | sample 1571071 | NCBI WGS metagenome assembly OGGJ01 (sample SAMEA2581954, study PRJEB24529) | metagenome | biome: Human gut stool | place: China | collected 2011
CTTCTCTCCAGCGGAGACAACCGCTTCATGGTCGGCGACATCAAGCAGAGCATTTACCGCTTCCGTCAGGCGGACCCGACGATATTCCTCGGAAAGTACAATGACTTCAGCACGAATGAGGCTGCTACAGACCACAGGATCGACCTCAATAAGAATTTCCGAAGCGATGCGGCCATCCTTTCTTCCATCAATTTCATCTTCCGCCAGATCATGACAGAAAGAAATCTGGAGCTGAACTACGGGGCGGCGGAAGCGCTCTACCCGGGACGCCACGAGGAAGAGAGGCCTTCCGATTACTGCGGCGGCTCTGTCTCCATCGGCCTCATCGACAAGGATATCGAAGAGGCGCAGAATGATAATCCCAAGATCAAGGATATGGAAAACATACGCCTCGAAGGCAGGCTGATTGCGGCGAAAATCCGCAGCCTCATCGACAGCAAGGCCAAGGTCATGAACGGCGACGGCACCTTCCGCCCCATCACTTACAGTGATATCGTCATTCTTCTCCGCTCCGTGGCAGGAAAAGCCCCCATCCTTTTGAAGGTCATGGGAGAATACGGCATTCCTGCGATTTCCGACAGGGATGAATGGTGCTGTCATATTTGGAGAGGAAGAGCGGTTTCTGCGCTCCTCAAGATCATCGACAATCCGCTGCAGGACCTGGCGCTGACGGCTGTCCTGCGCTCTGTCTTCGTAGGCCTTGATGAAGAGGATCTTTCGCGCCTGCGACTTGCCCAGAAGGCTGCCGGTGCTGAGCATATCTGGCCTGTCCTTGGAAATGCGGATCATATCCTCAAACCGGGAGGAGCCGGCCTTGTTTCTTCCTTCCTTTCCCTCTACAAGGAATGGCGCCTGCAGGCTGTCAAGGACGGCGCAGCACCGCTCATCAGGAAGATCATCGCGGATACCGATTACCTCACTTACGTCTCCGGACTTTCCGGCGGCGAATTCAGGAAAGCACATGTCCTTGCCTTCTATCAGCTGGCTCTTTCGAGGGACAGCGGCGCCAGGAGCGGCCTCTACTCTTTCCTCACTGAGCTTTCGCGCCTGACGAAGGACGGACGTAATTTCCGCGCCAAGACGCCTTCTGTCTCTGCCGCCGATGCTGTCCGCATCATGACGATCCACAGGAGCAAGGGGCTTGAATTCCCTGTCGTCTTCCTGGTCGATGCGGCAAAAGAATTCAACCTCCGCGACACGAAGGCAACGGCCGTCTGCCACAAGGACAGGGGAATCGGCATCCAGTACTATGACGAAGAGACCCATGCACGCTGGCCCAGCCTCTACTGGTATTCCGTCCGCTCCGCTTCCGAAAGGGAAAGCAAAGCCGAAGAAGCGCGCCTCCTCTACGTCGCCATGACGCGCGCAAGAGACAAGCTCTTCATTACAGCTACTTTGAAGGATACCATAAGATCCCTTGACCTCTGGATGGCCTCCCTGGCTGGCACGGAAACTGGCGAAGTCCGCCCGCTCCCGTCCTATATCACATCCGGTGCCGCTTCCTACCTTGACTGGATCATGCCGGCGGCGCTCCGTCATCGCTCATCCAAAGATGTATGGGACCGTCTCATGCGCATCCCCTCCTATGCTGACGATGCAGAAGAAGACCACTCTCTTTTCGATATTTCCATCACTCCGGAAACTTCGCTCCTCAGAGCGGATGAAACCGCGGATGCTGCAGAAACGGAAAAGCAGCTGATCGAGGTGGAAGAAACACCGGAGACGAATGCTGACCGCTTCCTTGCTTCTCTTCCTTCTGAGGTACCTGAAGATCTTTCCCGCCGCCTCACATGGAGCTACGCCTTCCCGGGCGCTGCCAATACGCCGGGAAAACTGACAGCCACAGCCGCGGTCAAGCTTCGTGAAACGCTCGAAGCTTCGGAAAGCGATGAACCGCCGTATGCCTCTGAAATCCTGGCACCGGACCTTCCTTCCCTTCCTGAAACGGAAGAGGGCGAAGAAAATGAGGAAACAGAAGGAATGAAGGAAACGCTTCCTGCCGATTATGCAGAGCCGCCTTCTTTCCTCTCCGGAGGAAAACCAGGCTTTACAGGGACTTCCTTTGGTACACTCATGCATAAGGCGATGGAAATGATAGATTTCAAGACCGTCCCGGCAACAAGGGAAGCTTTAAGAAATGAAATCATGCGCCTTACGGAATTGGGCATCTTCACGAAGGATGAAGAGGAAGTCCTCCTTTCAGAAAGAAAGTACACAAATCCTGTCGCTTCTCTCACTACCTTCGCAGAAAGCCCTCTGGGCACTCTCATGAAAGAAGCAGAGACAGTCAGGAAGGAAATGCCTTTCTCGATCCTCCTTCCTGCGGATTCCTTCTATCCCGACTGCGAAAAGGGCGAGAAGATATTCCTGCAGGGGATCATGGACTGCCTCCTTGAAACGAAGGACGGCCTTACCGTCATCGATTACAAGACGGACCGCGTCATGACCGAAGAGGAACTTCGAGAGCATTACAAGATCCAGCTTCAGGTCTACGGGGAAGCCGCTGAAAAGCTCCTCGGAAAACCCGTCGTACGCCTTTCCCTCTGGGCCTTCCGCTTAGGAAAAGCCATCGACATACCGCTTCACAGGAATTAAAGCAATCAAAAAGGATGTGAACCATTTGGAACACATCCTTTTTTGTAGGCTTGTTTTAATATTACTTGATTCCCAGTGCTTCTTCTGCTGTGGAAGGCATATCCGGAGCCGGTGTATTGAACCATTTTTCATGGAGCTTGTTCAGCGTGCCGTCTTTCTTGAGCTTGGCGATGGCAGCATTGACTTCCTGCTGCAGTTCCTTATTGTCCTTGTTGAAGCCGAAGGCAAAGTACTGGACTTTGGAATCCGGAACATCGACGACGCGGAATGCGCCCTTGCCATCGGTAGCTACGAAGTAATCGGCAGCCGGTTTATCCAGGATGCCTGCATTAGCGCCGCCGGCCTTGAGTTCCATGACGATATCGCTGGAATGATCGAAGTTTCTTGTATTCATGCCTTTTTCAGCCGCATAGTAAGCAGCGGTCGTTCCGACCTGGACAGCAACTTCCTTTTCCTTCAGGAGATCTTCGACACTGTGGATGTCACTATCTGCCTTGGTTACGATAGCAAGTTTTGTCGCATAGAAAGGAGCGGCGAAGAGGATCTTGTCTGCTCTTTCCTTCGTTGCTGTCATGCCGGATGCCGTCATGTCCACTTCCTTGGACTGCAGAGCCGGGATCAGGCCGTCAAATGCCACGTTCTTGAATTCGACTTTCCTGTTCATGTCCTGAGCAACAGCACGGACGACGTCGATTTCATATCCTGTATAATCCTTGCCGTCCTTGGATTTGAATTCAAACGGCACGTATGTTGCGTTCGTTGCTACCTTCAGCGGTTTCAAACCTTCCGATGATGCCGCTTTCTTTTCACCGCCGCATCCGGCCATGATGCCGGCTGCCATAGCGAGAGAAGCTGCGAGAATAATACCCTTTTTCCAGTTTTTCATATTTTGCACCCCATTGCATACTACATAAATTTAATACCTATTATACAGTCATATACTGCATATGTCCATAGTTTTATTAATATATATGCATAAATATTATAAATTTTCATCTTTGCACTAAAAAAGACTGCGGAAGATGAATGATCATTTCCACAGTCCTTTTTAAAATTAACGGATGACGGTGCCTTTGGTGTCCTTGACGAAGAAGAGGACATTGACAGCAGCCGCAAGATATACGGCGGAGAGCAGGACGAAAGCGGTATTGAAGCCGTTTGTCTGTGCAATCGTGCCGATGATGACCGGAGCGAAGCCGCCTACGGCGCGTCCGGTATTGAAGATGAAGTTCTGCGCAGTGGATCTGGCGTCGGTCGTGTAGTTCTCAGAGAGAAGCGTGCCGTAGCCTGCCATCATGCCGTTGCAGAAGAAGCCGAGGAATGCGCCGCCGAAGAGGAGCGCAATCGGCGTGCCGAGATTGACGTAGATATACACCATGGCAGCAGCGCATACGTAGAAAAGAAGGTACGGCTTCTTGCGTCCGAGACGGTCGCAGAGCCAGCCGAATACGAAGATGCCTGCAATCATGCCGATGACAGTGACGATCATCCAGCCGGACATGGACTTGGTGGTCAGGCCGTGTTCCTTCAGAAGGATCATCGGGAGCCATACCATGATGCCGTAGTAGCCGAAGTTCTGTACGCTTGTCATGATGGTGAGCGCTATTGTCGTGATGGTCGTCTTCTTGTCAGCGAAGAGGTGCGCAAGCGGGAATTTCTTTGCTTCTGTCAGCTGTTCTTCTTCTTCAGCCGTCAGCTTCTCGCCTGCATCTTTTCTTGCCTGAAGCGCTTTCTTCATTTCCTTGCGCTGGACCCACATCGGCGGTTCTTTGATGCCGTGACGGGCCCATGCGGCAAGGAGTGCCGGAAGGACGCCTACGAGGAAGAGTCCTCTCCAGCCGTAGTCAGGAAGGACGACAGCAGCAAGGATAGCCGCAAGAACGGCGCCTGCCTGCCAGCCCATCGCTACGCCGGCTGTGGCTCTGGCGCGCTTGGCGCCCGGCCATGTTTCTGATACGAGGGTCATGCCAATGCCATATTCACCGCCAAGGCCGAGCCCTGCCAGGAAACGCAGGATGTCCAGATGGACTGCATTGTCCGCAAAGGCGCATGCGCCCGTGAATATGGAGAAAATAATGATGGTGAGGGAGAAGGTGTGCACCCTGCCCCACCAGTCGGCAAAAATGCCGAAGATGTATCCGCCGAGGACCGTGCCTATCAGCGTATACGTGGCAATCATGCCGCCTTCGCCAAGCGTCAGGCCGAATTCACTGACGATGGCCGCCATCGCAAAAGAAAGAATCAGAACGTCGAGCCCGTCCATGGCGTAACCGATGATCGAGGCCCACATGATTTTCCAACGCTCTTTGCGAGTGACTCCTGTTTCCTCAAATTCCAATTCTTCAATTGTCTTCTGCGACATAGTACCCCCCCTGGTGTACAACTAAGAATCCGTAAGCCAAATTCTGCACAAATTGTCTTATTTTACAACAACTTTACTGATTTGCAAAGGGGAAAAATAAAAAAGGCCAAAGATTTTTCCCGGCCTTAATTTTCTTTATTTCTTGTTCATTTTTGTACTTTCTTGCCGACAAGCCCGCCTTCGACTTCCTGCACGTCGAATACGGTGATGAAAGCGGAGGGATCGATGTCGCGGACGACCTGCTTGAGTTTCGTGACTTCCAGTCTGGAAATGACGCAGTAGAGGACATCCTTGTCATCTTTCAGGAATCCGCCCTGCCCGTGGAGGCGTGTCACGGCGCGGTGCATGTCATGGACGATGGCATCGCTGACGTCGTCATAGCATGTCGTGATGATGAAGATGCCCTTGGAGGAATCAAGCCCTGTCGAGACGGCATCAATCATGCGCGAGCAGATGAAGTACGCGATGAGGGAATACATGGCGCTGTTCCAGCTGAAGACGAAGCCCGCGGCGCCCAGGATGAAGAAGTTGAAAAACATGACGATTTCGCCGACAGAAAACGACGACCGGCTGTCCATCCAGATCGCCACGATTTCCGTGCCATCCGTCGACCCCCCGTTCTTGATGACGATGCCTACGCCGAGTCCTATGATAATCCCGCCAAAAATCGTCGACAGGAAGGGATCGTTTGTCGCCGGCATCATTTTCTCAAGCCTGGACGAGCAGAGGGAAAGGACGATGATGGCAAACATGGATGATGCCGCCAGTCTCGGCCCTAAGCTCTTATAGCCCATGTAGAAGAAGGGAACATTCAAAAGGACAATGAGCACGCTGAAAGGGATCCCCGTCAGCGCCTGGATCAGAAGAGAAATACCTGTCACGCCGCCGTCGATGACGTGGTTCGGGATCAGGAACAGGTTCAGCCCTGCAGAATAAATCGCAGCGCCGATTGTAAGACCTATGGCACGCCGGATCTGGCGTACTTTATCTATTCTTCTAAGTGCGTCTGTCATGCTTCCTCCTGAAAATAAAAAACCGCGGCTTGGCCGCGGGTCATATGCTGTGGCGGAAGGGATGGGATTCGAACCCATGAACCTCTCACGAAGTTAACGGTTTTCAAGACCGCCTCCTTCAACCGCTCGGACACCCTTCCATACCTTACTATTATATTTTACATTCCTGAATCTGTCAAATGATTCAGGGAAATCCCCTCTTTTGTCAGCGAGATGACATAAAGAGTATAATAAATAAAATAGCATAATAATCAATATTATACTAAAAAAATACAGTGAGGTTCTTATGGATACAAAACAGAAGATTGATGAAATCCTTTCCGAGACGGGGAAGGCTGTCCTGGGCAAACAGGAAGTCCTATCCCGCATTTTGACTGCCATCCTGGCAGGGGGCCATATCCTGATCGATGACATTCCGGGCGTCGGCAAGACGACGATCGCTGTCGCCTTCACGCCCTGGGGCTCGATTACAAAAGGATGCAGTTCACCCCGGACGTCCTTCCTTCGGATATCACGGGCTTTTCCATGTACGACAAGAATTCCGGCGAGTTCCGCTACATGCCGGGCAGCGCCATGACGAATCTTTTCCTTGCCGATGAAATCAACCGTGCATCGCCGAAGACGCAGTCCGCGCTCCTGGAAGTCATGCAGGAAGGAAAGCTTTCCGTCGACGGCAAGACCTACCCCGTCCCGCAGCCCTTCATCGTCATGGCAACGCAGAACCCCTACGGCTCTTCTGGCACGCAGGAGCTCCCTGATTCCCAGACAGACCGCTTCATGATCCGCATCACGGTCGGCTATCCGTCTGCGAAGGATGAAATCGCCATCCTGAAGCATGAGAACATGGTCGCCGCTTCTGAAGTGGAAGCCATCGTTTCTGCAAAAGAGCTGATGGAAATGAGAAAAGAAGCAGCCGCTGTCCACGTCGAAGACTCGATTTACGGCTACATGGTCAATATCGCAAACGCTTCCCGCACACATGCCGACGTCAGCCTTGGCATTTCGCCCCGCGGCACGATGGCGCTTTCTTCCATGTCCAAGGCGCACGCGCTGATGGAAGGAAGAGACTACGTCATTCCTGACGACGTCCTCTCGGTCGCTCCCTACACGCTGACCCACCGCCTGACGTTGACGGGCGACGCCCGCTTTGCCGGAAAGACGCCTGGCTCGGTCCTGGCTTCCATCCTTTCCTCCGTGCCGCGCCCCTCTCTGAAGGAGGACTAAATGAGGCGCTTCCTTTATATTTTCATCTGCATCGCGGCGATCTTTGTCATGACGATCTATGACCTGTATGCAGCCTTTCTCATGGCCGTCATGCTCATCCTTGCGCCCCTGCTTTCAATCCTTCCGATGTACTGGATCAGGAAACGGCTGAGACTTTCCATCAAAGTACCGGCCCGGCTCCTTCGCGGCCACCTGGCCGAAGCACAGCTGACACTTGAAGGCCCGTTCCTTTCCCTCCTTTCATCGCCGGAAGCACTCCTTGGTGCGGAAACGTCCGATGAGACAGTCTCCTTTGACGGCGGCATCCGTTTCATCTTCCGCCGCACGGCTTCCCACTGCGGACGCTTCGACATGGGCGAGGCGCATATCCGCTGGACCGATCCCTTCGGTTTCCATACATTTACCTTCAATGCGGGAAATGTATCCATCATCGTCCTTCCGCTCAAGATGGGTGAATACAAGGCAACGATGAAGACGCTCCGCCTCATTGCAGGAAGCGATGAACCGGAACGTTTCGGTGCCACGCTGTACAAGCCGGGCGACAATCCGCACCTGATCAACTGGAAGGTGACCGCCAGAACAGACGATGTCTATGTGCGTGACATGTATCCCGCCGAAGGCACGAACCTGGTCCTTGCCGCTGACTATGCCAGAAAACCGGATGAACGCGACCTCCTGTGCGACGCACTCTATTCCGCCGGCCTTGCCCTCTGCGCATCCCGCATGAATTTCCTCTTCGCATGGAATGCAGGCACAGGCTCGGTCATCACACAGATGATCAGAAATCAGGAAGACTGGTCCGATGCCATCGCCTCCTTCCTGGCAGGCGGCAGGAAAGACGCTCTGAAAGCAGGCGGCCTTTCTCCTTACGTCTCGATTCTCTATATGACAGATAATCCGGCGCCTTCCGTTTCCCCGTCCCTCCACCCGGTCATCTGGTGCACCAGGGATTCCAGGGAAGCGCAGCTTTCCGGAAAAGACGCGATCATGCGCGCGATGGGAGGCGGAACATGACAAGGAAGTACGTTACCATCTCCTTCATCTCCGCGCTCGGCGCCTTCGGCCTGATCCATCTGGTCTTTTCCCTCATCGGATCCTACGGCTACCTCATGGGAATCAGCGGCGCCTTCATCGTCTTTGCGCTTTCCGTCCTGACGATGGCGGCCGGCTTTCGAAGAAGGACCGCTGTCCTCCTCATTTTCTTCATGACATTCCCGACAGCGCTCCTCCTCTCCTACGGGACGCTGTACCAGAGTGCCCTTTCGGCTTCGATTCCCTTCATCCAGAATCTGAACGAAGCCTACAACCTTGATATGGAAGTACCAAAGCTCCTCATCCGGTTCAGTCCGCTGCCGGCTAGGACCTTCCTCCTCATGGCGATTTCCTGGATCTTCTTTTACGGTTCGACCGCAAGGCTCGGACGCGTCATCGCGACGCTCCTATCCCTGGCCGCCATTCTTTTCTCCTTCTACTTCGGCTTCGAACCGCCGACGCTTTCCATCATCCTTTTGGGCGCTTATGCACTGACGACGCCTGCGATGCTTGGAAACAAGGGCCAGGGCGATCCGGAAGTCGGCGCATTCATTGCCGCTGTCATCCTGGGCGCTGCCCTCTCCCTCGTCATCCCGCCTTCCCGCTATGAGCAGCCCCGTCTCCTCGCCCGCGCGCAGGACACGATCCTCTCCATGACGGATCCCTATGATCCGATCTTCTACGCAGGCAATGCCTACACGGGCATGATGAAGGGAGCCGGCACCGGGAAACTGGGCGATACACAGGGCGTGCGCTACACGGGCCGCATCATTGCCGATATCGAATCGGTCGGCGCGACGAAGCGCATGTACCTCAGGAGCTGGCATGGAAGCGTCTATAAGGACAACCAGTGGAAGGAACTTCCGGCCGGTGATTATGACGACGTCCTTACCCTTTTCAAGGGAAATCAGGGAGAATGGTACGACCAGGGCGCATGGCTCATGGAAGTCGTTTCCAGAAGCCCTGCCCTTTCGCAAAGCCTTGAAAACTACCTGCCTGAAAGAGTGAAGGTGCCGCTCCTCAAGAAGGACTTCGCCGTCGATGCCGTCTACGACAAGAGCCGCTACTTCCTGCTCCCGTATGATGCCAGCTTCGGCGCTCCTCTCTTTGATTACGACCGCGCGCCAGTCAGCCGCGAAGGAAAAGCATACAGCACCTATGTCTGGGACTATCCGGAAGGCGCCGTCCTTTCCTTCTATGACAATGAACGGACAGGCGATGCCTACCTCAGGACATATGAAAACGGCGAAGCGCTTTACCGCAATTTCGTCTATGCCCACTACCTGACTGTGCCGGATGAAGTAAAACCCGCCCTGAAACAGGTGGAAGGACTGACGAAGGTCACAACGATGGCTGAGAAACGCGCCCGCGTCGAACAGATCCAGCGCTTCTTTGCCAAGAACTACAAGTACACGACGCACCCGGGAAAGACACCGCAAGGCAAGGATTTCATTTCCTACTTCCTGACGGAGAGCCGCGAAGGCTACTGTACTTACTTTGCTTCCGCCGCTGTCATGATGCTCCGCGAGTCAGGCATTCCTGCCCGCTACGTGTCCGGCCTTTCCGTCGATAAGAATGAAATCAACGGTGCTTCGCTTTCGCCGCAGGGCCTTCACAAGCTTGGCGTCAATGACCGCCATGCCCACGCATGGGCAGAAGTCTACGTCGATGGCATCGGCTGGCGCCCCTGCGAAGTGACACCTGGCATCGAAGGCGCAGAAAACCCGTTCCCGAATCCGGAAGACAAGAAGAGGAACAACACAGGTGCCCCTGATGCACCGTCGGATCCGAAGGATTCCAAAGGAACGATGCCTGATAATAACGGACAGAAGGACCAGCAGCAACAGCAGCAGAGCCAGTCTCAGCCCCAGCCCAAAGAGCAGCCGGCTCCCAAACAGGCCCAGCAGGTTTCTCCTCGTTCCTCCCTCCTTCCCGTCATCATCCCGGTCATCATTTTCTTCCTTCTCCTTTCCCTCTATTCGATCATGAAGATGAGAAGGGTACCGAAGATCCTTGACCGCGCCGTGAAGGACAAGAAAGGCTTCAACGACCTTCTCGACTACATTTCCCGCCTCTCCCTCTGGGCAGGTATCCCGGAAAACGCATCGTATGAAGAAATGAAGAAACTTTACAAGGCATTACAGGAAATTTTGCAAAAGTAGATAATATACAAAGGTGAGAAATGAATTTATTAGATGTTTTTTTTATAGGAGTAGGGCTTTCAATGGATGCCTTTGCAGTTTCGATTTGTAAAGGATTAAAAATGAAAGTAATAGACTTAAAGCAAAGCTTTATTATAGCTTTCTTCTTTGGAGCATTTCAGCTTATGATGCCTTTAATAGGATACGCTTTAAGTGCAAGTTTTGTTGAATATATTAACAAGTATAGTCATTGGATAGCTTTTGTACTATTATTGGTTATTGGCGTAAATATGATACGAGAAGCTTTGGGAGACAGTGAAGAAGAGAAAGAAGTCATAGAATCAGTTACGGATTTTAAGGAATTATTTATGCTTGCCATAGCTACAAGCATTGATGCACTTGCAGTTGGTGTAACCTTTGGCACAATGGGAAGCAAGTTGGAAACATCGATTTGGGCATCAGTTATTCTAATTGGGATTACAACATTTGC
>OGGJ01003079.1_pt1 | contig 10855 bp, 8 predicted proteins | sample 1571071 | NCBI WGS metagenome assembly OGGJ01 (sample SAMEA2581954, study PRJEB24529) | metagenome | biome: Human gut stool | place: China | collected 2011
TCTGCAGCATTCTTTCCGGGTACTCTTTCTCGTCATAGCCGAATATTTCACTGCCACGGAGTATACTCCCCCGGGGGGCTGAAGTCAAGGGATATGACCAGTCTGTTTTTTCATCTGGTTCATATCATGAATGAAAGCAGCTCATGTGATGACTGTCTCGGCCAGCTTCGCCGGGCGTGGATCCTTTATAAAAAAGGTGAAGTGACCGCTGGCCACTTCACCTTTTTGTGTCTCGTGTATTTTTGCTGTTACAGGATGCGCACCCGGATGACGGCGGGGATGCTGCTCAGCTTCTCGCTCAGGCGGGCATCCACGGCACCGGTGGCGTCCAGCATGGTGTAGGCCATGTTCTTTTTGCTCTTGTTCACCATGTTTTCGATGTTCAGACCCGCTTCGGTGGTCAGGGCAGTGATCTGGCTGATCATGCCCGGTTCGTTCTTATGGATGATGCAGATGCGCTTGCCGCCGGCGCGGGGCTGGTGCACCTCCGGCAGGTTGACCGAGTGGGTAATGTTGCCGTTGCGCAGGTAATCGCTCAGCTCCTGTGCTGCCATGATGGCGCAGTTGTCCTCGGCTTCCGGGGTGGAAGCGCCAAGGTGCGGGGTGCACACGATGCCGGGACGACCCAGAATGGCTTCGGAGGGAAAGTCGGTCATGTAGCCGGACACCTTGCCGTTGTCCATGGCTTCCAGCAGGGCGGCGGTGTTCACCAGCTCGCCGCGGGCGTAGTTCAGGATCTTGACGCCGTCCTTGCACAGGGCGAGGGTCTGGGCGTTGATGGTGTCCTTGGTGGTGGGCAGGTAAGGCACATGGATGGTGATGTAGTCGCACAGGGGCAGCATATCGTTCAGGTTTACGCAGTGGTGCACCTGACTGCTCAGGTTCCATGCTGCTTCAATGGAGATGTAGGGGTCGTAGCCGTAGACCTCCATGCCCAGCTCGATGGCGCAGTTTGCCACCCGGGAGCCGATGGCACCCAGACCGATGACGCCAAGGGTCTTGCCCTTGATCTCGTTGCCCACGAACTGCTTTTTGCCCTTTTCTACGCTCTTGGACATGGCCGGGTCACCGGCCAGACCCTGACACCACTGGGCGGCGGCGGCCACGTTGCGGCTGCCCGCGATGAGCATGCCGATGACCAGCTCTGCCACGGCGTTGGCGTTGGCACCCGGGGTGTTGAACACCACGATGCCCTGCTCGCTGCAGCGATCCAGCGGGATATTGTTCACGCCCGCACCGGCGCGGGCGATAGCCAGCAGATTGTCGTTGAAGGTGGTGTTCAAAAGGTCGGCGCTGCGCACCAGAATACCGTCCGGGGCGTCGGCATCCACCGTGACATCGAACTGGTTCTTGGGCAGCTTTGCCAGCCCCACCGGGCTGATGGCGTTGAGCGTTTTGATGGTGTACATATCTGAAACCCCTCTTTATGCATTCTCTTTGCGGAACTTCTCCATGAAGTCCACCAGCTTGTCCACGCCCTCGGCAGGCATGGCGTTATAGATGGAAGCGCGCATACCGCCTACCAGACGGTGACCCTTCAGGTTCACAAAGCCCGCCTCGGCGGCTTCGGCGCAGAACTTTTTGTCCATGTCCGGGTTGGGGCTGGTGAAGGTGACGTTCATGGTGCTGCGGTAGCGGTGCTCCACAGGGTTCGTGAAGAACTCCTGCCCGTCCAGATAATCGTACAGCACCTTGGCCTTGGCTTCGTTGATCTTTTGCATATTGGCCAGACCGCCGATGTCGTTTTCCAGATACTTGAGCACCAGACCGGTCATGTAGATGCACCAGCACGGCGGGGTGTTGTACATGCTGTCCTTGTTCAGCAGGGTGGTGTAGTTCATCATGGTGGGCACGTTGTCGGCGGCATGGCCCAGCAGGTCGTCCCGGACGATGGCAATGGCCATGCCGGCGGGGGCCACGTTCTTCTGCACACCGAAGTAGATGCAGCCGTACTTGGTCACATCCACGGGCTTCGAGAGGATCATGGAGCTCATATCCGCCACCAGCGGCACGCCCTCCACCTGGGGCACCTCGACGTACTGGGTGCCGAAGATGGTGTTGTTCTGGCAGATGTGGATATAGCTGGCATCCTGATTGTAAGGGATGGCGTTCACATCCGGGATGTAGGTGAAGTTCTTGTCCTTGCTGGAGGCCACGATGTTGGCCTCGCCGAACTTGGCGGCTTCCTTGGCGGCCAGGTTGGAGAAGTTGCCGGTGACGATGTAGTCCGCCTTGCCGGTGGTCATGAAGTTCAGCGGCACCATGGCAAACTGCTGGGTGGCACCGCCCTGGAAGAAGCCCACCTTGTAGTTGTCGGGGATGTTCATCACGCGGCGCAGGGTGGCCTCAGTGTCCTTGATGATGGCGTCGAACCACTTGCTGCGGTGGCTCATCTCCATCACGCTCTGGCCGCTGTCGCCGTATTCGAGCAGCTCTGCCTGAGCCTGCTTGAGCACCTTTTCGGGCAACATGCTGGGACCTGCGCTGAAATTATAAACTCGTGCCATGACGTGTTCTCTCCTTTTCCTCTATCTGACGGCCCGTTCGGGCGTTGTGCTCTGGATTTGTCCGTAGTATAATGGTTTTGAGGGGTGCAAAGCAAGAGCATCTTTGCACAAAGTTGAGCCGTCAAAGCCCGGGCGGGCGCACGAAGCGCACAAATGTCCCCGTGCAGAGGACATTTTCAGAGACATTTGTAAAATAACTAGTGAAGAACCGCATGACTGCTGGGTTTTCTGCTCTTGTCCTTTCTCCTGATTTTTGGTACAATAGCAGTATCTAAGACAAACGTAAAATCAAGTTTTTCACTCAAAAAGGAGAGATCACCCCCATGTATGGCATTCCGGACAGGCTGAAAGCCCTTTCGGCGGCGGAGGAACAGGTGCTTCTGGCCCTGTGGGACTGCAAACCGCCCGTGTCGCGGCGGGACATCGGTGCGCGTCTGGCCGAAAAAGGCTGGGCCGCCGCCACCGTGCTGAACTTTTTATACCGGCTGGAAGAGAAGGGCTGGGTCACCTGCGCCAAAGAGCAGAACCACAACCTCTACGCCCCCACCGTCACCCGCCGGGCCTACGGCGTCTACACCATGCGCCAACGGCTGGACACCGTCTTTGGCGGCGACCTCGCGCAGGCTGTGCGGGCGCTGGTGAGCGAGAGCGGCTGCTCCCAGAGCGAGCTGGAACAGGCCATCGCCGTGCTGAACGAAAAGCACGCAGAAGCGGAAGAATATGACCTGTATGACCCCTACGGCTGAGCATCCGCCTTTATAACACAAAAAGCTCCCTGTTACGGGAGCTTTCGCGTTGCATTCTGTTAAATATTATGATAAGATAGCAGATGAAAAGGCGCTGCACATACGGCAGGCGGTTGGCTCCACTTCCGAAAGGAGGTGAGAGATATGCCCATTACTTTGACGTTCCATATTTTTGGACTGGTCTTTACCATCAGAGTGAAAAGCGAAAACCGCCACCCTGGCCGGTGACGGTTTTCTTGATAAACCTTAGTCACTAAAAGGGTCAACCGCTTGTCGCAGTGCCTTTTCTATTTGTAGTATAGTGATTTTTTACTGCTTTGTCAAGCTTTCGGGAGGATATGAGATGGATTGCAAGCTTCGTACCAAAAACTGCGGCGGCTGCCCGATGCTGGCCACCGAATACGCCGCACAGCTCAAAAAGAAAGAGGCCGACGTCCGCGCCCTGCTGGGCAAATACGGCCCTGTCGCCCCCATCCGGGGGATGGAAACCCCCTACCACTACCGCAATAAAGTGATTTCCACCTTTGCCCCCGCCGCCGGTGGAAAACTCACCTCCGGCATCTACGCGGCCCGCACCCACAAGGTGCTGCCGGTGGAGAGCTGCCTTTTGCAGGACGAGGTACTGGACAAGGTGATGCTGGCCGTCCGCGCCGCCGCCAACGCCTGCCGCTACCAGCCCTTCCACGAGGACAAAGGCACCGGCCTGCTCCGCCACTGCCTGCTCCGCCGGGGCGTCGCCACCGGCCAGGTGATGGTGGTGCTGGTCACGGCCCAGCCCGTGCTGCCCGGCGCGAAGAACTTCGTGAAAGCCCTGCTGGCCGAGGCCGAAAAGCGGGGCGTCCCCGTCACCACCGTCGTACAGAACTACAATCCCCGCCGCACCAGCGTCGTTTTGGGCGAGGACGAAAAAGTCCTCTACGGCAAGGGCTTCATCCTCGACACCCTCTGCGGCAAGACCTACGCCCTCAGCCCCCGCAGCTTCTATCAGGTGAACCCCGTCCAGACCGCCGTGCTCTACGGGCTGGCCGTCGATGCCGCCCACCTCACCGGCAAAGAAGTCGTCCTCGACGCCTACTGCGGCATCGGCACCATCGGCCTGACGGCCTCTGACAAGGCCCGGCAGGTGGTGGGCGTGGAAGTGAACCGGGACGCCGTCCGGGACGCCATCGGCAACGCAAAGCACAACGGCGTAAAAAACGCCCGCTTCTTTGCCGCTGACGCCACCGCATGGATACGGGAAGCCGCCGACGCGGGCCAGAAGGCCGACGTCGTCTTCATGGACCCGCCCCGGGAGGGCTCGACGCCCGCCTTCATCGAGAGCGTGGCCCGCATGGCCCCGAAGCGGGTGGTCTACGTCAGCTGCAACCCCGAGACGATGGCCCGCGACCTCGCTCTCCTGACCCAGAAAGGCTACCGCGCCGAGGGCTTCACGCCGGTGGATATGTTCCCCCACAGCACACATTGTGAAGTGGTCGGGTCGCTGGTTCGTGTAAAATAAAAGAGGTAGGCCGCAGCACAGTGCGGGAAGCCATCAAGCTGCTGTCCAGCAAGGGCATCGTGGAGCGCCAGCAGGCGGACGAAGAAGCTGCCCCCGCCCATGGCCCAAACCAAAAAACAGCAGGCCCCGGAGCGATATGCTCCGGGGCCTGCTGTCATTATTTATGGATAACGGTTCTATCTTTTCCGGGGCGCTGCGGCGCTTAGCCCTTGTCCTTGTCCACCTCAGCCTTAGCGGTGACCACGATGATGCGCATTGTTACCAGATTTCCGTCATCATCGGGCATCTTGCAAAGCGCAGTACCCATGTAGCGGTCGTCTGCAGGATTGTTGTCGTTCGCCAGTTTCTTAGCGTTTTCGGCATCGTTTTCGTTCATTGTATGATACAGCAACTGAAACGCCTGTCCGCTGGCTCCGATCTTATCAGTCAGAGTATCAGTCAGAGCCCCTGCAACCCAGACAAAGTTATTTGCATTTGCATCGCCATCATTGCATCCAAGGATATTCTTCCTTTCTTCTGCGAACTCGTTGTCGAAAATATCTTTTCCATCCGCCGCCTTACTCTCTGCCAATGCAGCGAAATTTCGGGCCAGCTCCCGCTCTTTCGCCCGGGGAGTAAAGGTAGCGTTACTACTCTGAGCCTTAGCTAAGTCGGTCAGGGCATCTGCAATGTCCTTCTCGGTCACAGCGTTGCCGCCGCAGGCTGTGAGAAGAGTCAGAGCCATTGCGCCGGTCAGCACAACGGCCAGCAGTTTTTTCAACATCTTCATCGGTTGATTCCTCCATAAAGTAAACGGTGTTTGCCCTGCCTTGACAGGCAGCAGGGTTCATTTTGTTTCATTTTACCCCCCCCCCTATATATTTGTCAAGAGGACGTTCAATTTTTGTAAACTGCCACAAATAATCAACCGCTGTTTTGAGTATGCTGCACAAACAAGGCCCCCGGCCGGGAGCGTTCTGGGCTCCGAGGCCGGGGGCAGGGACATGATCTTATCGGTTCAAAGCCCGAACAGGGCCAGCAGGCGGTGCCACAGGCGGAGGAAGAAATTGCCCTCCGAGGCGTTATCTGCCGCCGTCTCCACCGGAGCCGTTTCGGCGGGCGTCTCGGCGGTCTTGTAGAGGAACTTCACCCGACTGGACGCACCCTCGGGTACACCGGCAAAGCTGGTGTAGTCGGCGAGGCGACCGGTCATCTCTTCCACCACAGTCTGCAGGGCGTGGAGCTGGTCGGCGTCCAGCGCACCGGTGAGCTGAGAAATGCCCTCGTCGTTGAACTGCACGAGGCCGCCGCTGAGCTGGTCGGTGCCGTTCTGGAGCTGGAGCACACCGTCATACAGGGCGGATGCGCCGCCGGCCAGCTGAGCGCTTCCGGCCTTGGCGGCGTGTGCGCCGTCAGCGGCCGCAGCCACGCCGTCGGCGTACTGGCCGACGCTGGACACGAAGAGCCGGATCTGGCCCAGATTTTCCTTCAGGGCGCGGACGCTGGCCATATCCTCGCTGTTGGCGGTCTGATAGACCAGCTCGTCGTGGATTTTCTGCTGGGCGTCGCTGTCGGTGAGCTTTTTCAGCCAGCCCATGATGAAATCGGGCGAAAAGCTCTGCATCAGGCGCAGAGCGGCCTCAAGGTCGTGGCCGGTCCGGGTGGCCGCGAGATAGAGCGCGATGTCCAGCTGGCTGGCCTTGAACTGCGGAGCCTGCTCCCAGATGGTGCGCACCATCTTTTTGCGGCCCGCCGCCAGCGTCTTGTCGCCCAGCGAGAGGATGTCGTCAATGACGGCTTCATAGGTATCCCAGGTCATGGGGGTGTCGATGAGGCCGTTCTCCATGAGGGTCTGGTTGGCGGAATCCAGCACACCGTCGGCCACCTGCTGTGCGCCGGAAGTCAGGGCAGCGTTGTTGGACGTCAGGGTGTCCAGCCCTTCCGTCAGCTGGCCGAGGCCGCTGTCCAGCCGGTTGGCCCCATCCAGCAGAGCCAGCGAACCGGCGGCAAGCTGTGCCGCGCCTGCTTTCAGCTGCGACGCACCGTCCAGCAGCTGGTTCATGGCATCATTCAGCGCCGCGATGCCGTCTGTCAAATCGTTGAGGCTGTCGAGGTCGAAGACTTCATCTCCCTGCCCCAGTGCCTCGGCGCTCGCCGCACAGGCCAGCAGGATCTGAGGTGCCGTCAGCGACTCCACGTCGGCCTCCACGGTCACGCTGTCCTGTAAGTACTCAGCCACGCCGTTCACCTGTTCGGGAAGCAGGCCGTCGAGGGAATCTTTCACGCCCGGCAGGGTGACAAAGGCCGCGACGCTGCTCTTGGCCGCACTTTCCAGCAGGCCGTTCACGGCGTTGACGCTGCTGGCGTCATCGCCCAGCACGACGCCCACCGCCGTGACCAGCGGGGTGACGATGGTGCGCTCTTTGCCGTTCACGGTCACCTTGCCGGTCTCATGGTTGGTCAGGTCGATGGTGAGCACGAGGTGGCCGCTCTGGCCCAGAAGCTCGCTGAGCGGGGCGGTCCTGCCGTCCAGCGTGTAGGTCACTTTGGCAGAGATGGGCAGCTGACGGTCCGTGTCGCCCTTATAGTAGACATCGGTGTCGTCGGTGTTCCAGACGAGGGTATCACCGTTCCGGGTGTACTCGGCGAAGCTCTCGGTGTTCACGATATTTTTCAGGGTGGACCTGTCCTCCACACCGGCGAGGCCGTCGGCATTGTAAAGATGCTCGCTGACGGTGGTCTTGGTGACAGAGCCGTCCGCTTCCATGACGGCATACACCGTCTCATCCTTCGAGAAGGGTGCCTTGGTCGCCGCAAAGGCGGGCTGACAGAGGCTGACCGTCAGGGTCAGGGCAATCGCCGCAGAGCCAGCGCGGCGCAGAAAATTCCGAGTTTTTCTCATAGCATTCACTCCTTTGCAGCGTTGGGGGCGTTGAGCCAGTGGTAGGTGGTGCGGCAGATGAGGCCGTCCAGCAGCATCAGGCCGGCGGGCAGCACCAGCAGGATGACCACCATACTGATGAGCGCACCCCGGGAGATGAGCATACAGATGCTTTTCAGCAGCTCCACCTTGCTGATGGCCGCGACGCCGAAGGTGGCCGCGAAGAAGGTCAGGCCGCTTGTCAGGATGCTCTGGCTGCAGTGCTCGAGGGCCTGCTGTGCCGCCGCCTTGGGCGAGCGGAGGGCCAGCCGCTCTTCGCGGTAGCGGGTGGTCATGAGGATGGAGTAGTCCACCGTCGCGCCCAGCTGGATGGTGCCGATGACGATGCTGGCAATGAAGGGCAGCGAGTCGTCGATAAAGTACGGGATGCCCATGTTGATGGCGATGGCCGCTTCGATGCTGGCCACCAGCAGCACCGGCACCGACAGGCTGCGGAAGGACAGCGCGATGATGACCAGCACCGCCGCGATGGACCAGATGTTGACATTTTTGAAGTCCTCGTCGGCGATCTCCACCAGGTCTTTCATCATGGCGCCCTCGCCGGTGACGAGGCCCTCGGGGTCTGCCTCCTTGACGAGGCGGACCAGCTCGTCCACCTGCGCGTTCAGCGCGTCGCTGCCCGACTTATAACGGCCATTGGCGAGGATGAGCTTATAGCCGCCGTTCTGGACGATGTTCACCAGCTCGTCGGGCAGAAGTTCCGTCTCAAAGCCCGGGCCGGTGATGGAGTCGAGGCTCACCACCTGGGTGATGCCGTCCACCTCCTTGATCTCATCGCAGAGGGCGGACACCTGAGAGGCGGTCAGCTTCTCCCGCACGAGGATGAAGTGGCTGGTCATCATGCCGAAGTCTTCGCCCAGCTTGTTCGTACCCACGATGCCGGGCATATCCTGCGGAAGAGCGGCAAAAATGTTGTAGTAAATATCGGTCTTGCTCTGGGCCAGCCCGAAGGGGATCATCAGCAGGACGAACACCACCACCACGGGCATCGGGTGCTTCGAGACAAAATGGCTCAGGCGGGTGAGCTTGGGCATAAAGGTGCGGTGGCGGTATTTTTCCACCCACTGATCGAAGAAGAGAATGAGCGAGGGCAGGATGACGATGGTGCAGATGACGCCCAGCGCCACGCCCTTTGCCATGACGATGCCGAGGTCTGCGCCCAGCGTCAGCTGCATGGCGCAGAGGGCCAGAAAGCCCGCAATGGTCGTCAGGCTGGACGCCGTGATGGAGCTCATAGTCTTACAGATGGCGTTCTCCATGGCCTCTTCGTTGGAGGCACAGAGCTTCTTTTCCTCGTCGTAGCGGTGGAGCAGGAAGATGGAGAAGTCCATCGTCACACCCAGCTGCAGAACAGCCGCCAGCGACACAGTGATAAAGCAGACCTGACCGAGGAAAATATTCGTGCCAAAGTTATAGACCAGCGGGAAGAGCAGCCCCAGCATGAACAAAAACGGCGTGAGCCAGCTTTCCAGCGAGAGGAACAGCACCAGCAGACAGCCGCCCACGGCGCAGAGCACATACCAGGGCATCTCGCCCATGACCAGCTCTTTGGTGTCGCTCAGGATGACGCTGATGCCGCCGAAGAAGCAGTCCTTCCGGAGTATCTTCTTGATCTGGGCCACGGCCTGCATCGTCTCCTCGCTGACGCTGGAGCCGCCCAGCTGGACGATGAGGATGGTGGAGTCGTTCTTGCCGAACATAAACTGCTGGACATCCGCCGGCAGCATCTCCGTCGGCACCGCCGGGTCCAGCACGTCGCTGAGCCAGAAGGTGTTCAGCACGTCCGGCACCTCGTCGATCTCGGCCTTCATGGCCAGCAGCTCGTTGGTGGGCATCCCCTCCACGGTTATCATGTTGGTGGAGGCCAGATGGAAGTCTGTTTCCAGCAGCAGCTGGCCCACGCGGGAGTCCAGCTCCTGAGGCAGGTAAGAAAGGATGTCGTAGTTGATGGGCGTGGCGATGGCTCCCACTGCCGCCGGGATGAGCAGCAGGACCGCCGCGATGAGGATGAGCCTGCGCATCTTCACGATGGCCCTCGCTAATTTTTTCATTCATTTCCTCCCATTTTATCGTTCCGAAGAAAAACAACTTTTCTCGTTTTTCCGACACACCTTATTATAGTACACTCACCCGGGGTGTCAAGAGACAGCTCTGCCGACGTTCTGCCTCTCCCTTTGCAAAACAAAAAGCGGGGCGCACAGGTGGTCAAGTCTGTGTGTCCCGCATTTTGTACTTTTTTGCACAGAGCGCCGTACCAGAGCGCCCCGCGCTGCGCGCAGGGAAAGCGGAGCAAACCATAAGCCGCTTTCTCTTTTTAATAAATAGGAGAATGGAATGGAGGAACCGAATCGCCTCAAAGAGAGTTGCAGGCATCCCTTTGCAGTGAATCGGAGGAGCTTTGGTTAGATTTAACTAACCTCGCCGTGACAACAGGATACCATAGTTTGTCATGACTGTCAAGCCCGTTTTTCAAATTTTCAAAAAATTTTTCTCCGGCGGCCTCCATGAGCATTTTTCATAACAAAAACCGCCATCTCTTGTAGAAAATCCACAGGTTCCCTCTTGCTTTTTCTGAGAATCACTGTTATTATAGTGTCAGGCCGCTGCAGTCGGACTCGATTGCCTGTCTGCAGCGGCTCATAAACAGCGCAGGGGTTGCCATCCAAATACCTCTGCGCCCTGTACCACCCTGTCTTTCAGAAACCGCAATCGGCGGCTTTTTTAAGACGGAACAGTTAGACTGCTCTAACTAATTATTGCAAAGCAGATCGGTTAGAGCGTCAGGAACGGAGCAAGGAGGTTCCAATGATCGATTTTGAACAGTGGGAAGGCTTTGAGGGCCGCATCTGGAAAGAGGAAGTCAACGTCCGCGACTTCATCCAGAAGAACTATACCCCGTACGACGGCGACGAGTCGTTCCTGGCCGGCCCCACCGAGGCGACCAACCAGCTGTGGGGAGCTTTGCAGAAGCTCCAGAAGGAAGAGCGCGCCAAGGGCGGCGTGCTGGATATGGAGACGGAGGTCGTCAGCAGCCTGACTTCTTACGGCCCCGGCTACATCGACGAATCGCTGAAGGATCTGGAGCAGATCGTCGGTCTGCAGACTGATAAGCCCCTCAAGCGCGCCTTCATGCCCTACGGCGGCATCAAGATGGCAGAGCAGGCCTGCACCACCTACGGCTACC
>OGGJ01003080.1_pt1 | contig 10852 bp, 9 predicted proteins | sample 1571071 | NCBI WGS metagenome assembly OGGJ01 (sample SAMEA2581954, study PRJEB24529) | metagenome | biome: Human gut stool | place: China | collected 2011
TCTAATTTAGAGGAATGTACTAAATATTTAGAAGAAAAGGAATATTCTTATAAAGTTACTTCTGACAATACAATAGAAATATATGAAAAGCTAAATGTATCCGATTTTTTTATTGAACTTTCAAAAAGAAATTGCACTGTTAGTGATTATCAAGAAAAAGAAGAATCATTAGAAAACTATTATTTAAATTTAATAGGAGGTGCAAATAATGATTAGATTATTAAAAGCGGGTTTATTTAGATTGAAAAAAGAAGTTCTATTTTGGCTATTTATATTTCTAACTATTGGAATTGCTGGATATGGATTAATAAAATGTTCATCTGTTGAGAGTGTAAGTTTTGATAATGTTGTAAATGAATTTATAATGTATATTGGACTTTTCATTGCAATATTTGTAAGTATTTTTGTCGGAAAAGAATATTTTTTATCAAATAGTTTTTACATTTGCCGGAAAAAGCGTTATAATACGACACGATAAAAAAATGTGAGGTGATGAAAGTGCTTTTTGAAAAAGCAAAAGCGAAAAATGCAAGAGTCCAGATGTCGGAGGCTTTTATCACGAGTGTATTTTTGGCACTTTCCGGCGGATTTCAGGATGCATATACTTATTTTACAAGGGATGAAGTATTCTCGAATGCACAGACGGGAAACGTGGTACTGATGAGCCAGCATTTTATGCTGGGTGAATGGCAGAGAGGGCTGCATTATCTGATACCGCTGCTCGCATTTGCCGGAGGCGTTTTCTTTGCAGACTGTGTACAGGGAAAGTTTAAATATGCCAACCGTCTTCATTGGAGGCAGGGGATATTATTGTTGGAGATCCTGATTTTATTTGGTGTCGGATATATTCCGCAGGATTATAATATGCTTGCGACAACATTAGTGTCGTTCTCCTGTGCGATGCAGGTGCAGTCATTCCGCAAAGTTGGCGGATACTCTTATGCGAGTACGATGTGTATCGGAAACTTAAGAAGCGGCACGGCAGCGTTGTCAGCATACATGAGGGACAGACGCCCGGAGCAGATCCGGCAGGCGATGTATTATTTTGGGATTATCCTGTTTTTTGCAGTGGGAGCAGGAATCGGTGGAAATCTGTCTATGCGGCTTGGATTTAAGGCAATCTGGTTTTCAAGTGCTGTTCTGGCAGTCAGCTTTTTGTTAATGTTTATAGAAGAAAAGGAAAAATCATTATGTTAAACCAGTTTTCAAGAACGGAGTTATTATTGGGAAAAGAGGCGATGGAGAAACTCGGACATTCCAGAGTGGCTGTCTTTGGTGTCGGCGGCGTCGGAGGCTATGTCTGCGAAGCACTTGTGCGGAGTGGTGTGGGAGCGTTTGATCTGATCGATGATGACAAGGTATGCCTGACAAACTTAAACCGCCAGATCATTGCGACAAGAAAGACGGTAGGAAAGTATAAGGCAGAGGTGATGCGTGACCGCATCCTGGAAATCAATCCGGAAGCAGATGTACGGATCCATAAGTGCTTTTTCCTGCCGGAGAATGCGGATGATTTTCCGTTTGGCGAATATGATTATATTGTGGATGCGGTGGATACCGTAACTGCAAAAATCGAGCTTGTCATGAAGGCGAAGGAAAAGGATATCCCGATCATCAGCAGCATGGGGGCGGGAAATAAGCTTGACGGAAGCCAGTTTAAGGTGGCAGATATTTATAAGACAAAAGTCTGCCCGCTTGCAAAAGTAATGCGCCGCGAACTGAAAAAGCGCGGAGTGAAGAAGTTAAAAGTAGTTTATTCCGAAGAGACTCCAACAAGACCAATCGAGGATATGGCCATCAGCTGCAGGACAAACTGTATCTGTCCGCCGGGAGCAGAGCACAAGTGTACAGAGCGGCGTGACATACCGGGAAGTGTGGCATTTGTTCCTTCCGTGGCAGGGCTGATCATTGCCGGGGAAGTGGTAAAAGATCTGATACGGAAATAAGGTGTATCACACCAGCTGGATAAATATATAGACAAATAGAACCTATATAAGTTATAATGTTGTGCAGTGCTGTAAAACAATAAAATGAAAAACGAGGGAAAGATATGTTTATAATTCAGTTTATCAGAGGTTTCTGTATGGCATTAGCAGACAGTGTTCCGGGTGTATCCGGAGGCACAATTGCATTTTTACTTGGATTTTATGATAAGTTTATCGATTCAATTGATGATCTGCTGACCGGAACAAAAGAGGAGAGGAAGGACGCATTTGTTTTCCTGATCAAACTTGGAATAGGATGGATCAGTGGATTTGTGATCGCAGTACTGATCCTGACAAGTGTATTTGAATCACATATTTATTATATAAGCTCCCTGTTTATCGGATTTATTATTTTTGCGATCCCGATCGTGATAAAAGAGGAGAAAAAATGTCTTGGAACCAATAAAAAGGCGATACCGTTTGTACTGCTTGGAATTGCGGTTGTATGTGCCATCACATATTTTAATCCGGTTTCCGGTGGAAATGACGGAGTGAATCTGGATCATCTGACACCGGGGCTTGCAGTGTTTGTGTTTTTTGCAGGAGTGATCGCTATTTCAGCCATGGTGCTTCCTGGAATTTCCGGGTCCACCCTGCTTTTGATCTTTGGATTATATCTTCCGATCATCACTGCAATCAAGGATATGCTGCATTTGGATTTCTCGAGTTTCTGGACGGTAGTTATTTTTGGGTGCGGTGTTTTAGTCGGCATTTTCAGTGTAGTAAAGCTGATCCGCAGGGCATTGGAAAAGTACAGGGCGCAGACGATTTATCTGATCATCGGACTGATGCTTGGTTCCATCTTTGCTGTTGTTATGGGACCGACTACTCTGGATACTCCGCAGCCGGCTATGGGAATCCATGATTTTAGTATTCTTTTCTTTTTGATTGGCGGTGCAGTTATTTTAGGACTGCAGAAGATGAAGGATATTAAACAATAATCGGAGTAGAAGACGATGGTTTGAAAAAGACGCACAGCATAGTGCGGATAAGCATTGGATAAAACAGCATAATAGGGACAGAAGGAAACCGGCGCAAGTATTTGTGCCGGTTTCTGTATTGTCTTAAAAACGAAAGGAATTTTAATGGGAGAACAGGAAATGGGAAAGTTATTGGTGTACCTGAAAGATTATAAAAAAGAAAGCGTGTTAGGACCGCTTTTTAAATTGCTCGAAGCGTCTTTTGAGCTGATCGTGCCTCTTGTTATGGCGGCGATTATCGATCATGGAGTAGCAGACGGAGATAAACCATACATTATGAAAATGTGTCTGGTACTTGTGCTGCTTGCAGTGATCGGATTGACGTGTTCTATCACGGCCCAGTATTTTGCAGCAAAGGCAGCGGTCGGTTTTTCCACAGGACTGCGCCACGCACTTTTTGAGCATATTCAGAAACTATCATTTTCGGAGATGGATACTGTGGGAACATCCACACTGATCACGAGAATGACAAGTGATATCAACCAGACGCAGAATGGTGTAAACCTTGTATTACGTTTGTTTCTGCGCTCGCCGTTTATCGTGTTCGGTGCAATGATCATGGCATTCACGATCGATGTGAAAGCTGCTCTTGTCTTTGTTGTAACGATTCCGCTGTTATCGGTTGTGGTATTCGGAATTATGCTTGTGAGTATTCCATTGTATAAAAAAGTACAGTCTGCACTGGACAAGGTGCTTGGAATCACAAGAGAGAACCTGACCGGAAGCAGGGTGATCCGTGCTTTTAATAAAGAGGATGATGAGATCGCAGACTTTAATAATAGTAATGATGCACTGACAAAGATCCAGCTTTATGTAGGAAAAATTTCAGCGCTCATGAATCCGCTTACTTATGTGATCATAAATGGTGCGGTTGTTGTTTTAGTATGGACAGGAGCAATCCGTGTTAACAGTGGATATATCACACAGGGTGAAGTGGTAGCGCTGGTAAATTATATGTCCCAGATTTTAGTAGAACTTATAAAACTTGCTAACCTTATTATTAATATTAATAAATCTATTGCGTGTGGAAACCGCATTCAGGCGATTTTTGAATTACAGCCATCCATCACAGATCATGCGGTGACGCCTGTGGCAGAGGAAAAAACAGAACACAGTGGAGAGGTGCCGGAAGTGGTATTTTCCCATGTGGGCTTAACTTATGCCGGAGCTGGTGAGGAATCCCTGACAGACATTGATTTTACCGTGAAAAAGGGAGAGACGATCGGTATCATCGGTGGTACTGGTTCCGGAAAATCGTCGGTAGTCAATCTGATACCGCGTTTTTATGATGCGACAAAGGGAAGCGTGCAGATTGAGGGAAAAGATGTGCGTGAGTATTCGCTGGAAGAACTTCGTGGAAAAATCGGTATGGTACTCCAGAAAGCGGTTTTATTCAAGGGAACGATCCGCGAAAATATGTTATGGGGTAATGAGAATGCAACAGATGAGGACATCATGCAGGCGTTAGAAGTTGCCCAGGCAAAAGAGTTTGTAGATAAAAAAGAAGGCGGACTTGATTTTGAGATCGAGCAGGGCGGTAAGAATCTTTCCGGAGGACAGCGGCAGCGAATGACGATTGCCCGTGCGGTTGTGAAGAAGCCGGATATCCTGATCTTAGATGACAGTGCTTCTGCACTGGATTTTGCAACAGATGCAAAACTTCGTATGGCAATCCGTGATATGGAGAACAGAGCAACCGTATTTATCGTATCGCAGAGAGCAGCATCCATTATGTATGCAGACAAGATCATTGTGTTAGATGATGGACAGATCGTTGGAATGGGAACCCATGAGGAACTCTTAAAACAGTGTGAAGTATATCAGGAAATTTATTATTCCCAGTTAAAAAAGACCGAAGATGAGAAGGAGGGAAGATAAATGAAAAAGAGGATCAATAACCATCAGAGATCAACGATCAAAAAAGTGATGAATTATATCAGAAGATACTGGGGGTATCTTGGAATGTCCATTGTCCTTGCGGCAGTGACAGTTGCATTGACTTTATATCTGCCGGTATTGACCGGACGCGCAGTCGATCTGATCCTTGAAAAAGGAGTGGTGGATTTTGCAGGAATCCTTGCAATCCTGAAAAAGATGGCAGTCATTATCCTTCTGACTGCAGTTGCACAGTGGATCATGAACGCATGCAACAATAAGATCACTTATAACATTATCCGGGATATCCGGAAGGAAGCTTTCGAAAAAATTGAAAGACTCCCATTAAAATATATTGACGGACATTCCTACGGTGAGATCGTCAGCCGTGTCATTGCGGATGTAGACCAGTTTGCGGATGGTCTGTTGATGGGATTTACCCAGTTTTTCACCGGTATTGTAACGATTTTAGGTACATTGATCTTCATGCTCACGATCAGCGTGAAAATTACGGTGGCAGTCGTTGTGATCACACCGGTTTCGCTGCTTGTGGCAAGTTTTATCGCAAAGAAAACATTCTCTATGTTTAAATTACAGTCCGAGACGAGAGGAGAACAGACCGCATTTATCGAGGAAATGATCGGTAACCAGAAGGTTGTTCAGGCGTTTTCCCATGAGGATGAAGCGCTGGAAAAGTTTGATGAGATCAACGGCAGGTTACAGAAATGTTCTTTGAGAGCCATTTTCTTTTCCAGTATCACAAATCCTGCAACCCGGTTTGTCAACAGTCTGGTGTATGCAGTCGTTGGCGTGGTAGGAGCATTTACCGCAATTGCAGGAGGTATTTCAGTCGGGCAGCTTTCTGCGTTACTCAGTTACGCAAACCAGTATACAAAACCATTCAATGAGATTTCCGGTGTTGTGACAGAGTTACAGAATGCGCTGGCATGTGCAGCGAGGGTGTTTGAATTGATGGAGGAGCCTTCGGAAGTTCCGGATGCGCCGGATGCAGTGAACTTGGAGGAGGCAGACGGTCATGTGGCGTTAGAGCATGTATCTTTCTCTTATGTGCCGGAACAGAAACTGATCGAGGATTTTAATCTTTCTGTAAAACCGGGACAGAGGGTAGCAATCGTCGGTCCGACCGGATGCGGAAAAACGACACTGATCAATCTTTTGATGCGTTTTTATGATACAAACAGCGGAACGATCCGTGTGAGCGGAGTGCCAGTCAATGATATGACAAGAAAGAGTCTTCGAAATAATTATGGTATGGTATTGCAGGAAACATGGCTGCGCAGTGGAACAATTCGTGATAATATCGTGATGGGAAAACCGGATGCAACTGATGAGGAAGTGATCGCAGCGGCAAAAGCTTCCCATGCACACAGTTTCATCAAGCGTCTGCCGCATGGTTATGACACCGTAATGTCAGAGGACGGCGGTAATCTTTCCCAGGGACAGAAACAGTTGTTATGTATTACCCGTGTTATGCTCTGCCTGCCGCCAATGCTGATTCTGGATGAGGCAACTTCATCCATTGATACGCGGACCGAGATCAAGATCCAGAAAGCGTTTGCAAAAATGATGAAAGGACGTACCAGTTTTATTGTGGCTCATCGTTTGTCGACCATTCAGGAAGCGGATATTATCCTTGTGATGAAAGATGGCCATATTATTGAGCAGGGACGTCATGAAGAATTGCTCGCCCAAAAGGGATTTTATGCAAATCTTTATGAGAGCCAGTTTGTAAATACATCCTCGCAGGCATAAGGATTTTGGAAAAATAAAAGTTATACTAATCCACATAATAAATGGTGCGTGAGCCGTCAATGCTCTCCATTGTGGAGGTTGTGATGAAATCTTTGACTGCCTCTTTATCTCTTGCGAGAAGACAGTCAAAGATTTTTTTTGCACTGTAATATAATTCTTTGGTGCCATATTTTTGTCCGTAGCGGATCCAGAGACTGCATACAAGATCGCGGAACGAGATAAAAAAGAGAGGGAGCAGAGTGTTGCCACTGATGTAGGCAATCTCGTGGCTGAACTCAAAAATGAGAGAAGCCGTCTTTTCCGGGTCAGTACAGTTTTCCATCTGGTAGACATATTCCTGAAGCCCTAACAGTTCTTTATCTGATGCACGGTCAATCGCAAACTGGGAGGCTTCCACCATAAACATGATTCTTGCTTCCAGCACGGATTTTACTTCACGGTTTTTTAAAACGCCGCCATTGTAATTCATGATGGCAACGAGTGTGTCTAAAGAACCGTCTCTGTGATAGTCTGCTACAAAGGTTCCGATTCTTGGACGGACCACGAGGAAACCTTTCTTTTCCAGTTCCGCGATGCCGGAGTTGATGACCGCACGGGACACTTTCATGGATTCCGCCAGTTCGCGTTCAGGTGGCAGTTTGGAGCCAATCTCAAGTTTGCCGGATAATATCATATTTTGCAGTTCATTTACAAAAAGTTCCTTCAGGGAAGGTGCATTCAGTTTTTTAAATTCCATAAAATCTCCTGTTCCTTCATGAATAAGTGTCTGTAAAACTCTCTTAGTAATATTGATTTTTTGTCAAGTATTCTATGTTTTAGGGAATTTCACAATTATTATTGAAGTTTGATATCTGAAATATTAAGTTTGTCTCTGGATAGACCAGATACCACGAAACTATTTTATAAAAGATACAAATAAAAATCAATGATTCGACTTATTAAATTTTTGTGAAATTGACGATTCATTATCTGGCAGAGACAGAACCGGAAACTTGTATTTTAAGACAGATTCAGATATAATCAAAGGAAGCATGAAAAGAGTGGAGTGAATCATGAAGAAAAAGACCGTGACTTCTGAGACAGAAGAAATTACAATAGACAATAAAAGACAGAAAAGAAAGAGAGAAAAGAAAGCCTACCGGGAGATCCGGTGGGACAGGCTGGATAACACGGCACATCTTTTCCCTGTGATCGCAGGAGAGAATATGAGCAATGTCTACCGCATCAGTGTGACACTGACGGAGCTTGTACAGCCTGATATTTTGCAGCAGGCGTTAAACATTGTTCTTCCGAAGATGGATGGATTTAATTTAAGGCTCCGCATGGGGGTGTTCTGGTATTATTTTGAGGAGAATGGAAAATCTGCGCCGAAAGTACGCGAGGAGAGCAATTTTCCATGCCGCTATATCCAGCAGAATCAAAACCACAGTTATATGTTCCGCGTGACTTATTATAAATACAGGATTAATCTGGAAGTGTTCCACGTGCTGACGGATGGAATGGGCGGCATTAATTTTTTGAAAGAGTTGACGTACCAGTATCTGCGCCTTGCGCACCCGGAAGCCCAGATCACAAGCCGCGCCGATGGTCATCAGGTAGTCCATGATGCTGCCGCCGGAGGTCTGTGCAGTGTAGGTGGTGTCGAAGCCCACAGCAGCACCCAGCTCCAGCTTGGGCCACGGCTGCATTGCGCTGACCAGTCTGCGCATGGCCTGTTCCGCGTTCTCGTTCTTCACGATGCTGGTACCGGCCCGCTTGGTGAAGATCCACGTCCCCGGGAAGCCGGTGACCACTAAGTTGCTGTCCTGATTCTCGTTGCTCCGGTGGCAGATGCGCATGGGCACATCGCTGTCATTGCGGCGCAGCCAGCGGCCCTCCCGGAGCAGGGACAGGTTCTCCTCGGTGGGGCGCACCTCCAACGTGAACTCGCCCTCGGTGTTGTAGGGCTCGTCCCAGTAAAGGCTTACCCACACCTCCACCCGGCCCAGCCGGGCGAGGGTCAGTTCATCCAAAACATCCAGTGTCACGAGATCACCTCCGGCAGAATACCGCTCACCATGGGATAAAAGCGCACCGTCACCTGCAGGCTGGTCTCGCCGCTGTCGGCGGTGGCCTTGAGCAAGTTGTCCCCCGGAGCCAGCTCCAGCAGGTCAGAATCTTCATCCAGCAAAGAAAAGATGTTCTCCTCCGTGCCATCCTCTGTCCGCTTGACTGCCAGCTTGTCGGTGGTGGTGCGGTAGATCTCGATGACCTGCCCGGGGGTCAGGGTGGTCAGGATGCGGATGCTCTGGCCCGTGACGATGTTCAGCACGCACGGGTTGACCACAGCGCCATCGCTCTTGAGGGTGGCCGTGAAGGGCACTGCCAGTGCCCCGGGGTTGACCGCGTTCAGCCAGCCGACGGAGGTGCGCACGCCGAAACGGTGGGGCTTGGAGTAATTCACCGGCAGCCTGAACGATGACACAAAGCCGTTGATGCAGAAGCTCTGAGCCTGCAAGTTGTACCAGAAGGGCTTGGGGCAGAAGAGCATGAAATCCAGCACCGGGTAGGGGTGGATGCTCTTCGTGTAGGGGGTCTTGGAAAGCACAAAACGGCAGAAGAATTTATCCACAAGATACATTGTGCCGCTGGTGAAATAGGGCAGCTTTTCCAGCAGTAATTCCGCATCCGCATCGCCGTGGGAGCTGTGGCAGTGGATGATGAGCTCACGGCTCACCCCGGCCACGCTCTGGCGCTCCACGCTCACGCCCACCTGGTTCACGCCCTGTGCGGTCTGCACGTCCACGTCTACGCCATTGATGGGGTCGAGGGAGTAGGGCGTGCCGTAAGCCCACCCGATGTCGAGAGTGGCCCCGGCATCCGTGACCAGCTGCAAATGGTCTTTTCTGAATGGCATTGTGGAGCCCTCCTTTCATCGTTTCTGGGCCTTGGCCCGGTCGGCTTCCCAGCGTGCTTCCCGCTGGAGATCTGCCGCCGTCTGGGCCTTGGAGTAGATATTTTGGATGATGTTGGTGTCGCCCTCCCGGTGGTAGTTGTTGGCGGCTGCGGCCACCTGTGCCGTGCCGGAAGCGGCCACAGACCGGCTGATGGCCATGTTGTCAGACAGCACCAGAGAATTGGCCTGCCGCACCATCTCGGCCAGCTTGCTGTTTGCGGCCAGCAGGACCTCGGTGTTGGCCTCCACAGCGTCGGTCAGGTCTTTGTCCGGGGTGGGGGCCGTCGGTGTGGTGGAGCCGGTGTTTGTGCCTGTGGTGGTCTTGGTGATGTCATCCAGACTGCGCTCCACCTTGGTCTGGATGCCGTCCACATAGGTGGTCACGGTCTTGTAGGAGCGCTCCACGCCGTCCACCAGTTTGGTACCTGCCTCGGTGACGGTCTTGGTCACCCGCTGGGTGATCTTGCCGGTCTCATCCTGCAGCTTCTCGGTGAGCACCTTGGTGGTCACGGTGCTGCCGTCGGCATTGGTGGTCTTGCTGGTGTCGGTCATGCTCTCGATGACCTTCTGAGAGCTGGCGGAGGTGCCGGAGGTGCCGGAGCTGCTGGGGTTGTTGATGGCCTCCTGCTGTTTCTTCCGCGCCTCCTGCCGGGCCTTGCGGTCGGCGGCAATTTGGTTGGCAAAGTTCCAGGCTGGATTGCTGATGTAATCCACATGGTCGCCCCAGAGCCACGCCACGGAGTTATACAGGCCGATGAGGCCGTTGATGAGGATGACAAAGCCCTCGATGCCCGCCGCCACGATGCGCATCAGGCCCTCGAAGATGTAGCTCATAAAGTCCTCAACGCCCGCCCAGACATTCTGGAAAGCGTTGGCCACATCCGCGTTTTTGCCGGAAAAGCTCAACAGGGCACCCACCAACATCCCGATGAGGGAGATGACGAGCAAAATCGGGTTCGCGTCCATGGCCACGTTCAGGGCGGTCTGCCCGGCTGTGGCGCTGGCTGCGGCAGGCACGAACTGCGCCACCAGACCCATGGCCATTTGGCTCAGGTTCCCGAACACGCCGGAAAGGGCGCTGCTCAGCTGGTTCAGGGCCCCCATGGCTACGGCCTGAATCTGGGTCTGCTGCTCCTTGGTGCAGGCCTGCCAGAAGTAGGAAGCGGCCCACAGGCCCAGGCTCTCGAGGTCGCCATCCTTGAGGGCCGTTGCCAGCGCCTCGATGGCCCCCAGTGCATCCGTCTGGATGTCAGACTGAATCTGCGCCCACCCCTCGTCCAGCTTGGTGCGGAACTGGGTGGTCA
>OGGJ01003081.1_pt1 | contig 10852 bp, 9 predicted proteins | sample 1571071 | NCBI WGS metagenome assembly OGGJ01 (sample SAMEA2581954, study PRJEB24529) | metagenome | biome: Human gut stool | place: China | collected 2011
ATACATTTATATTGTCAAATTTATTCAATCTGATGTTATGCTTATATCTCCTGTAGCACGTAAGAATATTATCCTGTTTTTTGTTCATCTGATTGCATGGGCTCTGCTGTTTGTCTCTCCATTGATTTTCATGCAGGGTGAAAGCGGTACGATTATATGGAAACGCTATTTTGAATATTGCGTTTCATCGCTCTCGTTTGTGGTGGTCTTTTATCTCAATTATTATGTATTGATTGATAGACTGTTGTTTCGGCAACGTTTGACTGCATTTATTTTGACGAATGTCGTTTTGATCCTGGCATTAGCATATGGTACCCATTTGTGGCATATGTTTCATCGCGTTTATATGATGGGAACTCCACCTCCTCCAATGCCTCGTTTCCGTCGACAATTCTCTATTGTGTTTGTGTTACATGATGCGGGTATTTTGTTGTTAATTACAGGGCTGAGTGTAGCAATTAAGATGACAGGCCGCTGGTATCGAGTGGAACGTGAAAAACAAGAGGTGGAAAAAGAGCGCACCAAAGCGGAATTGCAAAATTTGAAAAGCCAGCTTAACCCTCATTTTTTATTCAATACGTTGAATAATATCTATGCGTTGGTGGCGATCAACCCGCAGCAGGCTCAGTATGCTTTACATTCTCTGGGTCAACTCTTGCGGTATGTGCTTTATGAAAATAATCGGGAGTTGATGCCTTTGTCCAAGGAGTTGACATTTATCCGCAGTTACGTTGAGCTGATGAGTTTACGTCTTTCAAAAGAGGTACAGTTGAAAGTCGATTTGCCGGATGACGACAAGGGGGTGGTAGTGGCACCTCTGTTGTTTATTACTTTAATCGAGAATGCTTTCAAACATGGTGTTAGTCCTGAGGGACACTCTTTTATTCATATCTCCATTAAATTGACCAGTTCTGACACATTGATCTGTACGGTTGAAAACAGCTATTTCCCTAAAAATGGACAAGATAGAAGTGGATCGGGAATTGGTATTGAAAATTTGCGTCGTCGATTGAATTTGCTCTATATGGATCGTCATATTCTACGGTTGGATCGAATTGGCGATCGCTTTGTGGCGCAGTTAATATTAACGTTAAAGCCCTCTTTGCTGGATCGTTGATTGGCGGTCTGAACGAAAATGATTATTTTGCACAAATGAAAACGGTTGAGATATGTCTGCCTTTAGCTTGTGATCTGATTGCAGGATATGTACGTCAAACCCCTTTTTTAGAGTTGGTAGGATGTTACACCAATGCACTCAGTGTGATCGATGCGTTGCATTCGGATGCAAATATTGATTTGCTGTTCCTCGATATACAAATGCCACAACTCAGTGGTATGGAGTTGTCTCGATTGTTGCCTGAAAGAGTGCGGGTAATTTTTATTACGGCATTTGAACAGTATGCTTTGGAGGGGTTTCGGGTGGATGCGATCGACTATTTGTTGAAGCCGGTCAGCTATGCAGATTTCTTAAAAGCAGCACAAAAGGCTCAGCATTGGTTTGCCAACGACCATGTACAGGAGGCCGCTCCTGTTGCCGCGATGGAACAGAAGGAGAATCGCAGCATTTTTGTTAAAACCGATTACAAAATCGTACAAATCCAGCTCGATTCAATTTTTTATCTTGAAGGGGTGAAGGATTATGTACGCATTCATACCGATGACGGGGCGATCATGACATTGATGAGTATGAAAGCTATGGAGGATGCTCTGCCGGCAACCCGTTTTATTCGCGTGCACCGATCCTTTATTGTCAATCTGGATCGAGTGACTACCATTGAGCGCAATCGCATAGTGTTTGGGAAAGTTTATATTCCGATTACAGATTCATACAAAGACCATTTTACGGAGGTAATCTCTAAGCGGTTGTTGTAAAAGTAATCTGGCTTTACCCCCCCAATCTTACACGCTATATTGTTTTGTAGGGAACTTTTGACAATCAAATTGCTGCAGCAAATTCTCGCTATATTTGATTGAAAAGTGCAGGATAACACTACTGTTGGGTTGATTGTCGTGACGCTAAAATAGCCTCCATATGTTCTAAAGCCCAATCGACCAAATTTGAAATAAGAGGAATAAGGCTTTGCCCCATATCGGTCAAGGTGTACTCCACACGGGGTGGAATCTCTGCATATACTTTTCGGGATATCAAACCATCATTTTCTAATCGTCTCAAGGTTACTGTTAACATGCGCTGAGAGATATCGTCTAATGAACGTTGAATATCATTGAAACGCATCGTACCATTGCTATGCAGTGTAATTAAGACTAACATGGGCCACTTCTCCCCGATTCGTGCCAAGATGTCCCGAACTGGACAATTTCCTTCATGGTGAAAATTTTTCATTTTTTTTGTTGATTTTATACCGCTGGTATTCAATAAAAGTTACATCGATGTAACTATCTGATTTTTATGTGCCTTCTTGTACGTCAGTTTGTGATTCCTTATGTTTGCATTACAAAAGTAAGAAACTTACAAATAATAACTATAGTTGAACATAAAGGAATTGAGTTATGGCAAAACAAGTTGCAGTTTTGGCTGTAAATCCGGTGAATGGATTCGGTCTGTTTCAGTATCTTGAAACGTTTTATGAAAATGGAATTGATTACAAAGTGTATGCAGTAGCTCCGACCGGTGAGATCAAAACGAATTCAGGCATTACGTTGTTGGCAGATGATGTTGTAGCTAATTTACGTGGGAAGGAGGATGATTTCGATGCATTGGTGTTTGCTTGTGGTGATGCCATTCCGGTTTTCAGAGCACATGAATCAGAACCCTATAATGTTGATATGATGGAGGTGATTCGTGCATTTGGTGCAAAGGGAAAGATTATGGTGGGGCATTGTGCGGCAGCCATGATGTTTGATTTTGCAGGGATAACGGCAGGACATCGCTTGGCGTTACATCCTATGGCACAACCTGCAGTTCGACTGGGTGTCGCTACTAATGAGCAGACTGTCGTTGATGGGAATTTCTATACTGCCCAAACCGAACATGCGATTTGGACTATGATGCCCTCTTTAGTTGAGGCATTAAAAGCATAGGAAATGTGATTGTAAATAAAAGTTTGTATTAGAGTTTGTTATGGTAAAAATAAAGAGAGAGGGATTACCCTCTCTCTTTATTTTATAGTTTATCTTCCAGGATAACCTGTGTAGTTTATGTTATTTATCCTTGAAGTTGGTATGTATTCCTCAGTTAATTAATAAATGTTGCTGTGTTTTTTGCAGAGTTCGATGAACTTTTCCACACGCTCGGGTGTGACGTCTGCCTGAATAATATGGGCAGGAGCTACCATATATCCACCGCCCTTGCCGAGGATTTCAATACGTTCTTTAATGTCGGCTTCCAGCTCTTCGTCGGTGCCGTTCGGCATCAGATACTGCTGGTCGATAGCCCCCCAGAATGCGAATTGATCACCGAAGTTATCTTTAACCTCTTGTGGAGAGTGTTTGGGAACACCTGGCTGAACAGGGTTGAAAACATCGAAGCCGCACTCTTTGATCATCGGCATCAAAGAACCTACTGCTCCATCGCTGTGCAGAATCATGACCAGATCCGGTTTCTTGGCTTTCAGGGTGTCGATCATCTTTTTGTAATATGGCATCAGCAGTTTGCGGAACATTTCGGGGGCAAACAAGGTATTGGTTTGTGAACCGAAATCGTCTCCGACCCAGATTGCATCAACTCCACGATCGATCAATCGTAATGCGATTTGCGTCTGGAATTCACCGCAGGCTGCAAACAGAGGTTCGAGATATTCATCCTCCATGAACATGCTCATCAGGATCTTTTCAAATCCCGCCAGCTGGTGTGCCAGTGAGAACAAGGTCACTTCAATATCGCCGATGATGAAATAGTCATCTTTGTATTTTTTGATCAGAGCTTCAGCATCCCGATAACGTCCCGGAGCGTCTGGATCGGGGAACTGGTAGTTTTTGATATCTTCTGCTGTCTGCGCATTAGCCAATGGATATTCGACAACTTCAACATAAAGTGAACCTTGCTGCATGCGCATTTTGTATTCGTTGAGCCAGGTTCCGTCTTCACGTTTCTCAATTTTGAAATCGTCTGAAACGGAAGCACCTACAATGACGGCATCACTACCCATAGCGGTACGGATCTCATTACCGCTGATTCGGTAGGTGACATCTTCATACAGGTTGTCAGTGACATGTACGGGAATGTTGAGTTTCTTGCCGAAATACTCCAAATGTTGGCGGCATAGGTCGAATTGAACAGGCACTCGATCTGGCAGACCCTCCATGCGGCGGAAAGCCTTCAATACTCGCTCTCTGCTATTCATAGTAGCTTTATTAGGTTTTTGCTGGTTAATTGATTGTAAATCTTTGTTTTGGATTTATATATCCTTAACATCTAAACAAAGATACGAAAAAAAAACTTAGTACACAGAGTCTCTAATCCGTGTAAAAGCTATAAAAACAGATAGATTTTTGATTTTAGCTTGTGAAGCAGAGGACGAGGCTGCTGATGTGCTGGGTGCCACAATGCTTGAGACAGAAATCGTCAAGTTAAATGAGCAATGTGTTGTTAGGACGAACAAAACAATCTGCTGCAGGATTCCGTAAGATTACTACTGAGCTGTATGCTGTCCGCTACTGAGTTTCTCAGTTGTAATAAGGCAGATTTATTTTGAGGAACGTGATGAATTTTTTTGTGACTTCAAGTCTGTACGGGGACAGTTGGGTGTGTTGTTGAAAGTTTTGGCACTTTGACAGGCAGCACGGACAGCACACCCTTTGCATTTATCGACAGCATTAGTTTTCAGCCGTCGGTATAGCATATCGCCAGCCCATATAACACAAGCCGCAACAATAATATATGCAATAATGTCCTGCATGGGTATTTAGATTGGTTTGTTTGCGGATTCTGACACAGAGTTGTTTTTTTGTTCATTGTCGGTATAGAGATGCAAAATGAATAATGGTTTATTGTCGGTTTTAAGAGCCTCATAAGTTCATTTGACATCCTTCCATTTCGTCGGTGCGTTTTTCTCCTCTACCCTATTCGGAGATTATAATCCTGACAGGCAACTCTTGTTTTCTACGATAAAATGTTTGTGGGGTTACAGTAATAAACTTCCCAGTTGGTAGAAAATGAAAGACAGAATCCATGCCAACCCTGTTGTATAGAATAGAGTAAAGAAGGCCCAACGGCGTCCAGCCTCTTTGTATATTGCCGTAATGGCTGCAATACATGGAAAATACAAGAGGATAAAGACCATCATCGTATAGGCTTTCAACGGAGTAAATACCTTCTCTCCTATATGTGGACCTTGGGTATAAACTTGGCTTTGTAATTTTTCACTCAATGTAGTTTCATTCTCCCCGGAATCGGTCAATACGGCCATGGTGCTGACCACAATTTCTTTGGCTGCAAGTCCACTGACCAGACTGATGCCAATTTGCCAGTCAAATCCTAAAGGACGTATTGCCGGCTCAATCGCTTTACCGATACGTCCAATGTATGATTGTTCTTGTTGTTGGATGGGGGTGAGCGACGGATCTCCGACAGTATAATGGCTCAATGCCCATACAATTACGGATGCAACCAAAATGATGGTTCCCATTTTGCGCAGATACTGAACTCCTTTATTCCACATATGTCGCACGACACTGCGACCTGTCGGAACTCGGTATGGGGGGAGTTCCATGACAAAAGGTGCCTCCTCTTTTCTGAAAAACAGGCGCTTGAATAGAATCGATGAGAGGATCGCTACAATGATGCCCAGCAGATAGATTGAAAGGAGTACCAAACCTTGTTTCTGAACGAAAAATGCGGAGATCAGCAACACATAGACAGGCAAACGTGCACTGCATGACATAAATGGAATGATCAGCATGGTCAGGATGCGATCTTTACGACTTTCAAGAGTGCGAGTAGCCATAATAGCCGGCACGTTGCATCCAAAGCCCATCAGTAATGGAATGAATGATTTGCCATGCAATCCGATTTTGTGCATCAGTTTGTCCATGATGAAAGCAGCCCGGGCCATATATCCAGTGTCTTCCATCAATGAGATGCAAAAGAACAGGATCAAGATGTTGGGTAAAAAGACAATGACCCCACCCACTCCACTGATAATACCATCTACGAGTAAATTGCGTAATGCCCCTTCAGGCATAACCTTCATGATGAAGTCGCTTAACCAACTTACACCATTTTCTATCCATCCGGCAGGAATGGCTCCCAGTGAGAAGGTGGCCTGGAAGGTGATCCACATTAATAACAGAAAGATCGGTAATCCCCAGATTTTACTGGTCATAATATGGTCGATTTTGCTGGTGCTAGCGTGTTTGTCGCGTGTTTCTCCTTGAAAGGTCTCTTTCAATGCACCGGCAATAAAACCATATTTGGCGTCGGCAATCGTGGTTTCAGGTTCGTCGCCGAACTGTTTGGTCAGTTTTTGTTGTAGAAGCAGTTGGGTCTGTTGGATTTTGTTGAAGTTCGTGCACTTTTCGAGGAGTTTGGCTGTGCTCTTATCTCCCTCGAGCAATTTGATTGCCAAGTATCTCGAAGAGTAGTGCGCTACAATATCCTTGTTTTCCCAAATCTGAGCCTGCAGGGTGTTGATTGCAGCTTCGAGATCGGAGCCGTAATTGATGTGGATATGTCGTACAGTAGGGTTCTTATCTTCAAAAACTTGGATAACCGTTTCAAATAATTCGTGAATTCCTCTACCTGTAGAGGCAACGGTCGGAACGATGGGAATACCCAACATACCGCCCAGATGACGATAATCGAGTTTTGCACCGGTGCTTTCCAGTTCGTCATACATGTTCAGGGCAATGACCACCTTGATATCCATATCGATCAGCTGTGTGGTCAGATATAGATTCCGTTCAAGGTTGGTTGCGTCGATGACGTTGATTACCACATCGGGCATTTCGCGCAGAATATGAGTCCGCACATATAGCTCTTCAGGGGTGTATTCTGTAATGGAATAAGTGCCGGGGAGATCTGCCAGGTTGAATGTGTAGTTGCCTTGATGGAAACGGGCAATTTTGGCATCTACTGTTACACCACTATAATTCCCTACCCGCTCGTGTGATCCTGAAGCCAGGTTGAATAATGAGGTCTTACCGCAGTTGGGATTGCCGACTAAGGCAACATTGATTAGATGACTTCCCGCATTAAAACTGCTCCACTCATTTAGGGTTTTGTGGTTTGCTGAGGCAGTGTGCTCGTGATTGTTTTTCTTTGTCCACTGACTGGGCCAAATTTTTTTGAGCCAATCTTGATGGGAAGCTTTGGCCTGGGGCTGCGAGTGGTGTCGAAAATGGATATGAGCATGATGGTTGGCATGTTGATCCAATGTCAGTTGAGGAAGTGCCGTTAATGGTATAACTTCGATCAACTCCGCTTCACTGCGACGCAATGCAATGCGGTATCCCATAATTTCGTATTCGACCGGATCCAATAGAGGGGCGTTTTTGATCACTTTGACAATTTTTCCACGAATAAACCCCATTTCCGTGATTCGATTGCGGAAAGAACCGTGGCCAAAGACTTTAGTGATCAGTCCGACCTGTGAGGACTTTAGCTCAGAAAGGCGTACGTGTTGCGCCTCGACAGTTTGTGTATCTGATGTGACGCTGTTTTGCATAGTTTCCATGACAATGGACAAAGATATAAAATCATCTGAATATCTAATATGAGGTGAACCGGAGTATGTCATGTGAAATGAAAAAAATAGCTCCTAATTTCAATGTGTCAGTAATATTGTGGCGTTAAAATTGTGAGTGGCAGTATGATATTGCTTTGAGTTATGTTAATTTTGCGAAGTGTTAAAATACAACGGTAGGTGTATGAAATTTTATATAGGAATTTGTCTGTTGGTGTTGTGTGGGTTCAGTGCATGGGCGCAGTCATCTACGACGGCTCGCACTGGAATTGTTCGCGGCGTAGTCATCTCGAAAAATGAACAAAAACCGATTTCCGGAGCTTTGGTTTTGGTGGTCGGAGATACCCTTCAACAGCAAACGGATCAAGATGGCCGCTTCCAACTTGAAGGCGTGCCTGTCGGATATAATTCGCTCTATGTGGACGCTGAGGATTTTAAAGATGTGTTGACAGAGTCCTTTTTAGTGACAACATCTACTCCTGCCGAAATACGGGTTGAATTGGAACAGAGAACTGTGACAATGGATGAGGTGATCGTCAGTGCTTCTCCGTTCCGTCCGACCACAGAATCCCCGGTTTCAATGCGCAGAATCGGTACCGAGGAGATTGATTTGACCCCCGGTGCCAATCGTGATATTTCCAAAGTCGTACAATCTTCTCCTGGAGTCCTGTTTATTCCGACAGCCAACCGTAATGATCTGTTGGTGCGAGGTGGTGGGGCTGGTGAAAACCGTTTTTATCTGGATGGGATTGAAATTCCAGTTTTGAATCACTTCGCTGTGCAAGGTGCTTCCGGAGGTTATGCCTCGTTGATCAATCCGGCTCTTTTGCAATCTGTCAATTTTTATACAGGTGCCTTCCCTTCCAATTTGCCGAGTGGTTTGAGTTCAGTCTTGGATATGCAGACCAAAGCGGGTAATACCGATCGATTTCACGGTAAGCTGATTTTAGGAGCTTCGGATGTGGGAATTAATTTGGATACACCGCTTTCATCGGATGGAAAGACAACCTTGGTCGGATCATTTCGCCGTAGCTATCTGCAAATGTTGTTTAAGGTGTTGAAGCTTCCATTTTTGCCGACATATAACGATTACCAATTTAAAGTGACATCGAAGTTGTCTGACCGGGATGAGATTTTTCTGATCGGATTAGGCTCTTTCGATAAAAATCGGTTGAATCTGGGGCTGAAAGATCCTGAAGAGGATCGAAAATATATATTGGGTTATATGCCTGAAAGCAACCAGACCAGTTATGTGTTTGGAGCTGGATATAACCATATGTTTTCTGGAGGTAAATTACAGATTACGGCCAGTCGTGATTACCTGAAAAACGAAATGTACAAGTACCGTGACAATGATGAATCGTTGCCTCGGATTCTGGATATAGATAGTCGTGAGGGAAATTACCGGGCTCGCGCTTCGATTAATCTGTGGGATTTGAAAGGATTTCGGTTAAATGCAGGCATCGGAGGTGGTGTGGGAACCTATCGTAGCGAATCGTTTAGCAAAGTGTATGTGCAAAATCAGAAGGTGGATGATTTCTCCGAAAGCCATTTTACGATCGGACGTTACGAGTTGTTCGCTACGTTAAGCCGTAATTTCTTTAACGAAAAATTGGCAGTATCGGCCGGTTTTCGGATGGATGGTATGACCTATTCGAAACATACCTCTAACCCTTTTGATCAGTTTTCTCCGCGACTGAGCATGTTCTATCAATTTGCTCCTAAATGGCGCGTAAGTGCTTCTGTTGCCCGTTATTATCAAGAACCGAGTTATACCACAATGGGGTATGACGGTAATGTGGTCCCAGGGTATAAACAACGCGCTGGACTGCGCTATATGGCAGTCAATCAATATGTGGCTGGAATCAATTTCTCTCCAACTCCACGGTCGGATATAAAATTTGAATATTTTTATAAACAATATTCGCAGTTGCCTGTCTCGTTGTTGGATTCGTTGCCGGTATCTACAGGCGATTTCGCAGACTATATTGTAGGTAATGTGCCGGCTCGTTCAGTGGGTAAAGGTCGGGCGTATGGAGGTGAAATTTCCTATCGCAATTTGGATCTTTATAATACGGTTGTCAATGTCTCCTATACCTATTTCGTATCGCAGGTTAACCAAATGGATGATCAGTTGAAACCTACTTCGCATTATCTTTCCTCGAGTTGGAATGTGGGTCATATTCTGAATATCTCTGCAATTCATAAATTTGGGGCGAATTGGACGGCCGGTGTGAAATGGTATCTGTCGGGAGGAGTGCCCTATACCCCTTATGATGAGACATTGTCTGCATTGACTGCAGCATGGGATGCTCGACGTCGCCCCTATCCGGACAACAGTCGTTACAATGCGATGAAAACACCTGTTTATCATCAACTGGATCTTCGTATCGATAAGGTGTGGTATTTTAAAAAGTGGCGCCTCGGTTTTTATATTGACATTCAGAATTTGTATAACCATAAAGTTGCAGGTCAAGAGATTCTTATGCCAGAGATCGGCGCAGATGGACAATATGTGTTGGATCCTGATCGTCCCGGGTATTATAAAATGCAACACATTGCCCATGATTTGGGTAGTACGATCCTGCCCACGTTGGGTATCACGATAGAGATGTAATCCAACATAAGCGGACAGGCTAAGAATGGTTGATTGATTTTGTCCAGTGTTCTCTTTGTATAATTGGTATTGCTGAAGGAGTGTGGATTCCTGCAAGGAAAGGTGTGAGAGAAATATTGTGAAGACAAGCATTATCCTAAGGTTTGATAACGTATTTTTGTACGAAAAGTTAGGATAAATGCTTGTTTTTTATGTGTCCTATTGCGCAATAGTTGTGTTGCATGCCTGATTGGGTGGTAAATTGGTTGCGCAAAGCACATCTGAGCTATTTGTAAAGAACGAAAAAAAAGATCATGTCTTTAGAGAAATTCTGCTATATGAAAAGGATTGTTCAATTTTCGGTGCTGGTTTGCTTTTTCATTGGGTTCAATCTCTCCTGTTCTACGTCAGAGCAGGACGGTGCAGAACTCGAACAGGGCGGCGGTGCGCAGCACCGTAAGCAATCAGCCCAGTGGGCTGTTGCTTAGCCCGCGGGTCCCAACCATTCGGAATGTCTACCGGGGTCCCGCTTCTCTTTGGTGGGGTACCCAGTTGGCTCGAACCCAAAATCACAGATACAGCAGCGGAGGCGTCCATCATTTGATGGACGCCT
>OGGJ01003091.1_pt1 | contig 10827 bp, 8 predicted proteins | sample 1571071 | NCBI WGS metagenome assembly OGGJ01 (sample SAMEA2581954, study PRJEB24529) | metagenome | biome: Human gut stool | place: China | collected 2011
AAACTACGAGAAAAATCCCGTAGTTTTCTATTTACACAATTAGATGGATAGTCCCTCTAATTATAAAACATATCCCACGCCATTTAATATTTCAACCAAATCAACAATCCTACTGCTCCAAGGTGCTTTCTGTAATGCCACCGCATAGTTTCTATCTACCAACTCTTGATAATCTGTAATATTACTCAATATAATTTCCATTTGCTTCTCCGGATTTTGCCAATCTACATTAATCACAGGATCATAACCGATTAACTCTATTAATTCCCCGGGAGCCCGGCCTAAAATAAGGCATCTGCTTAACATCGCTTCCCAATATCTCTGGGTTAATGTATCCAGTTCTCCAGCCTTCTCCGGATGAGTATCAACCTGCGGAAATGAAACTATAATTTTTATATTCGGTAAATTCTTTAAGAGATCATCTGCAGTTGGAAATGCCAGACTCTGAAGTCCTCCGGCAACATTATATATATTTCTACAATATTGTTTGACAATCCCCTTTTGATGAAGTACTTCCAGTATGGTATGATACTCCTTTTGCTGTCTTCCAAGTTCATACACTTCTATTTCTCTGTCCCGAAGCTCCTGTCCCTTCTGGTATCCGGCAGGGTCAATACCTTCAGGAATCCAATAAGCCTGTATACCTAATTCCCGTGTAATCTTTTCAGCTACAGCTTGTACAGTAACAAATACAGTTTTACATTTAAAAAGTTTTAAATCCCGAAATAAAGAATCCCAACTATTCGGCCATACATCCCACAGCATAGGAATAATTTCATAATTATAAAAGAAAGGAAAAGCATTCTTAAACAAAGCTTCCCCTCTGGAAGTAACAATAATAGCCTTTTTCTTCTCTTTATTTCTGAAATATGGATAAAGAAGCAAGGCAAGTTTTCTAAAAGTCCCACCATTCTCAGCCATTGCAATAGTATCTTTCTTTTCTCCTACCGACTTCTCTCTCTTATTACTCCCCTTCTTCGCACGCAATTGTGAAAGCGTTTGAGCCATAGAATTAAGTTTGAAAAGAAGGTCAAACAACACAGCCCCTCTTGAAATAATCCCTTGCTTTGTTGCTGCTTCAACAAACTGCTGCATATAAAACTGGAATTGACTTTTTTTCCTCTTTCGACTCTTGATATATACTTTCATAAATATTTACTATATATACTATTATTGGACTTATACTATAAACTCTTACAAAATCCCGAACATGTTCCTTGAAAGGTGGCTCTCAATAAATCCATGCGTTTATTTTTTGCAAAAACCATTCCTTTTTTAGGCATTACCAGAAATAGAAGATAACAGCAAGACAGCAATCTCCGCCAACCTTTACCATTACGACGTGCATAGATGACACGCGAACGAGACAGATAATATTCCCTAAACGGAGTTGCAGGAGGAATACTCATACTTTCTTTATGGAAAACGATAGACATTGGTTCATAATAAAGTATATATCCTGCCTCACGCATACGTCGGCTCCAATCGAACTCTTCATAAAAGAGGAAGTAGACCTCTGTCATTTTTCCGACACTATTTATCACATCTCTTCGCACCATCATAGCTCCCCCATGCAGCACCTCTGTCTCTTTGGGATGTAGAAAATCCTCCTTACGCGAAATGTCAAAAGACTCCGTAGTATGCTTCAATGTTATGGATGTCATATCCCGATATCCATAATACTCCAACCGTTCAGGCTTCTGCAAATAATAAATGCCGGGAGATACCCCTCCTATTCTTTTATCAGACAGCCGCTCTACCATGGGACGCAACATAGCTTGCTTCAATACCATATCATTATTCAAGAATAATATATAGTTTCCCTGTGCATAATCATACCCCAAATTATTGCCCCCGGCAAAGCCTAAACTTCTACCTCTACAAACAACCAGTATTTCCGGATACATCGAACGTATACGCTCCACATCATCACCCTGAGAAGCATTATCCACCACTATCACTTCATAAGGATATGTTTCAAATTGTTTCAGGGAGGCAATCAACTCGCAAGTATCTTGCCAGCCATTATAATTAATTGTAATGATAGATACCATACTTTTAAGCTTTAAAATGTATCCACTTTCTAATTCTTTCTTTCACACGCAAAGTCCCGCTAAAATTGATCATACCGCGCTTAAACGACATAGGCAGAGCAAAAAAAGCATAAAACAATACATACTTTACAGTAAGTTTTCCACTGTTATAACCGACTGGAGATACATAATCCGCCACCAATAATGCTTTCTGCAATTCTTTTTTTACAGCAAATGATAATTGTGGGGAAACACTAATCCGATAAGCATGATATATGCTCATTTTCATAATATCCACCAACAGGTTTCTATAAAATTTCTCTCCTGAAAGCAAACCTATATACCCGCTCTTCAACTGCTGTATCTCTACATATTGCCGAGCTATTTTTTCAGAATATCCTTTAAGGGCAGCAACACCGGAAACTGATTGCGGATTATAGGTGTAACGCAAAGTGCAATCTGGTAATAGTCGACATGAACATGCATTTATAATGACTTGATAAGTAAACCACGGATCTTCATTAAAATGCCCCACTTGACAACGAATATTATATTTCTTCAAAAAATCAAGCCGATAAAGTTTATTCCAAGTTGCAACGAACAGTTGCTTGCCATAACCATACCGATATTGTGCTACGGGATGCCTCTCTCCCTCTATTAATGTATCTACATATTGACATCCCGGATATTCGTTGCCTTCCAAATCGCAACGCACAAAAGATGCCGCTACAAAATCAACAGGATGCTCCAACATTCGACTATATAATATTTCAATGCAATCAGGAGTAATCACGTCATCACAATCCATCGTAAATAGATACTTACCCGTAGCATGATCTAAGATAGCATTACGGGCAGCTGCAATACCTTGGTTGTACTTTTGGTCTATAATACGCACAGCCCCGGAGCGTGGATGATTTTCCACCACCCTACGAACAATGTCCATACTATCACCCTTATCATCAATAAAAAGATACTCAATATCAGGATAGGTCTGATTCAAAACTGATAAGATAGTACGTTCAATAAGATCTGCTGCATTATATAGGGGAATACCCAAAGTTATCTTATCTTTCATCTTTCTTTATCACATTATAATCTCTGTCATCATATTTACTTTGCGTAGTAAACAGCAGTTTCATATTCCTAATTCCTTTTTTAAAGCGCGACCAAGCATTACGTGCTAAATTTCCTCCTCCATCTAATGTACCATTACAGGTGATAGCCCTTGCTTTCCTGCTTTTTAAGAATTTCAACTTTCCATACTGTTTAAGTCCTAAAGCCATCATGCCGTCCTCTCCACGAAGTATACTCGTATTATATCCTATTTTTCTTCCAATATCTGTACGAAAAGCCAATACCATGCCACGGACACAAAGTTCCGGACGATTAATATTCTGCAATGACAGATAGAAGTCACGTAATAATTCGTAAAAAAACAATCCAGATTTAGAATGGTGAGCATCAGGCAAAAAACTCCATAAACCGTAGGTACAAACAATGCTTCCTTTATCTAGATGCTTCACATGAGTAGCCACATAGTAAGGCGGGGATAATGTATCTGAATCAATGCATATATGATATTTACCACGAGCATGATTCAAGCCACATTGCCTGGCAAAGCCTGGCCCTTTTTTCTCTTCACTATACCACAAAACTCCTACCTCATTCAACAACTGCTCTGTGGCATCCGTCGAATTATTACTTACTACAATTATCTCAACAGGAAAATCACAAATATTATCAACCAATGACCACAGGCAGCCTAAAATATGTTTTTCCTCATTATGAGCAATTGCAACAACTGAGCAAACAGGCGTAGTGTCATCCTGTCGAAAACGCAGCATTTTATCTGCAATTTCTTTCTTAATCTCATTTGATACGTCCTGATAAGGACGCTCAAAAGCTGCTAAATATTTACTATACCATGCCATAACACTTACTTGCTTTCAGATTTATATAATGATTCAAACAACGCTATCCACTGAGCACCAATCTCTTCTATTCTATATTTTTCAGCCTTCACCCGAGCCATTTTTCCCATTTTCTTACGAAGTTCATTATCCTCTATCAGCCAATCAATCTTCGTCGCCAATCCATCTATATCCCCTTCACTTACTAAAAAACCGTCTCCACCTTCAGAAATAATATCACGTGGTCCACAATGGCAAGCAAATGAGACAACGGGTAACCCACACGACATAGCTTCGACAATAACCAAACCAAAACCTTCGAATCTCGAGCTCAATACAAAAATAGAACTTTCCTGGAACTTAGATGCAATATCAGGGACCGAATGCTCTAAAAAACATTTTCCTTGTAAGTTTAACTCTACAATCTGCTTCTGTAATTGTTCGCGAAGCCAGCCATCACCATATATTTTCAATATCCAATCCGAATGCTTATCTGCAATTTTTTGCCATGCAGATATAAGCCTGTCAAAGCCCTTTTGGTCAACATAGCGTCCAGCTGCAATAACTTGTTTGTAAGTACAATCCGAAACCGTATCCGGGAAAAAAGAAGTCGGATTCGGAATGACTATCACATTACTCAATTCCGGCCAAAAAGCTGCATCTTCATGAGTCAGCACCACAAACTTTGCTAATTTTTTCAACTCACATATTAGCTTGTTCATCCACCACTTCTGTATATAAGAATAGATAGATGCAGGCATCCAAGAGACAGTAAAATGGCGATAGTGCAATCTATCGAAGTGAATTTCACCCATTTTAAGGCTACCATCAGTCATCTGATTGATAATATTAATATCACGACGCAATAAAGAAACTGTTATATCCGGCTTTATCTCACACAAACAAACATTCATCTTTTTCTTCAGAGTCTTCATTTTCCTCTGATAGAGCCACATTCGACGTAAAAAAGAATGACGATACGGTTCTTCAAAATCAATATCCAGTTGATGTACTTGTATTGACTTCTCCAAAGGGAAATAAGGTGGTTTATCGCCCCCATCTGTAATGACAATATGTATTTCATATCCCTGAAGTGCCAAGTAGTTAGCCTTCATTGTTAAAACTCTCTCCATCCCACTAGGGTTATAAAGAGCCGGTATACAATATACAATTCTCATAACATTTCTTTTTTATACAGATATATGATAAAAATGTTCTCCTTTTTTAAAAAAAGAAGTTATCATCTTTAACTCCTTAAATTTAAACAGATAGGCTAATGTACTATAAACTATCAAACCAGAAATTCCCCCGATAATCAATTTACCTGCAGAAGAATCAATATAATAAGTAGCCAACCATACTATCCCTCCCATACTAAAAGCTAAGAAAAGAGAGGGAATAAATATCTTTAATTGTCCTCTATACCCTATGGAAGTTAACTTGCGAGAATAAGCTATAACAACAATCAGATCTGTTATTGAATAAATCAACATACCCAGACATACACCTTTAATACCGAAAGGTAAAGTAGACAATAAAATAAACACCGCCAGAATTTTTTTTATAATTTCCGAATGTAAATGATAATCACTTCTGCCTTTCGCATCTAAAACTGATACATTGGCTTGCATCATTGGTAGCCACATCATAGACATGCAAATGATTTGCAATAGGGGAACAATCGGTAACCATTTCTCCGTTAGCAGAACTGCAATAACTGGTTCTGCCAATACAGCCAATCCTATCATTAACGGAAACAATACAAATCCTGCTATTCGGAGGTAACTAATGAATATCTGATTGAACCTCTCATTATCATCTTGATAACGGCATTGTATAGGATAAGTGACTTTCTGGATAATGTTTGCAAAGTTTTGTGCCGGAAATAATCCTAAAGTATAAGCTCTATTAAAATATCCCAATGTAGAAGCATTAAAGCACTTACCTACTACCAAAGAGTACATATTAGTATACAATGTATGGAGTAAACTTGAAAATAAAATTTTAGACCCAAAAGAAAAAAGTGTCCGGAAAGAAGTCCACGAGAAACAACACTTTGGTATCCATCGTGCAAATAGCCACAGACCTCCCGCCCATGCTAAGCCACCAAATAGAGCTTGACAAACCAGAGCCCAAACTCCATATCCTTGATATGCCATCCAAATACCGATACTTCCTCCGACTGATACAGAGAGTAAAGAAGCAAAAGCTAACTTCCTAAAATCTAAGGCAATCGTGAGGCGGGTCATCTGGATTGAAGCTAAAGAATTGAGAACTATAAGAATGCCATATATGCGTGCAACCATTGTGAGCTTAGGTTGGCTATAAAACTGAGCGATCCACGGGGCAGAAATAAAAAATAAGACATAAATAAAAATAGAAATTACAATATTAAAATAAAATGTCGTACTGTAATCTATTTCAGTTCTATTTTTTTTCTGTATAAGAGCATTACCAAAGCCACTATCCACCAAAGTCTGAGCAATAGCCATAAAAATACCAAGCATCGCTACCAATCCGTAATCATCCGGAGAAAGAATACGTGCTATTACAATTGTCAACACAAATTGCATCCCTTGCGTGGAAAAACGTTCTATTGCATTCCACATTACACCTTTGGCAGCTTGGTTTTTTATTGACATGCTATTATTTTCATTCTTAACAACCTTATTCTAACAAAGATAAAACAAATATTCTAATGATTGGATATAACACTTATCCCTTTTCAATATTGAACTGTCTTTTTTTCTACAAATTCCTCCCACCACGTAACGAGAGTCAGTAAATTGAAATATTGCAATGCTTTATTCTGACGATACCAAAACCAGGTATCTATGCGTTTAGCTTCATGATCATAGCTCGTTAAAAAACTCTCGACAGCATCTTTGCAAAGATAACTGTCAAAAATAGTAGAAGAGAGAATGAACTCCTTAAAATGCGCACGCTGTACCGAATCACGAAAAAACAGCGGCATCGGAGCAAAACCTCCTTGTTTCTTCTTCGAAGTAATTACTTCGGGAAGCAGAGGTTTGTAATGATACTTCAGTAGATATTTAGAAACAGAACGTCCACGAGCAATATCCAATACACTATCTCCTTTACATTTTAGACCAACAGGCAACTCTTGCAAGAAATTATAAAGTTCCAAGTCCATAAAGGGAAATGTCAAATTATTGCCAAACATTTGTGCCATGCGAGAAGCCTTGAAAAGAATGATGCGGTTAATTACAATCTCTAAATCGGAAACAAGGGCATGTTGGACATAAAGATGATTAAAACTGCGAGTATCTGATTTAGGAGGCTTCGATGGACTGAAGTCATGTTCCGGGTTTTGCAGGAATCTTCGCATAGCGAAATCTGAAAAACCAAAGCGTTCACCCTCCAATATGTGAAGTATTTTATCTAAATGGAAATTTATGCGCGATAATTTACCACCAGTATTGAATACTTCATGGCCAAACAAATGATTCACACCATACATTAATGGACGAATACCTATACGGCCTGCCAAATAATGAAGTGCTACTTCACGACCAGAGGTTCCAAAGTATTGGTCACTTCCATCACCTCCAAGAATTATCTCAGGCTTATCATCTCCAATCATACGCATAGCACAATAATTCACCATCAGACCACCTTCAACAAAAGGTTCGCCAAGAAAACGAACTATATCAGGTAAAGCATTTATTTCACGACCATCTATCTCGTATTCATGATGGCGTGTACCAAAAGTCTTGGACATCAATCGCGCCATAGGAAGTTCAGTCCAGTTATCTCCCTTAAAACCTACAGAGTAAGAATCAATCTCACCGTCATAAATACTTCGTAAGGCAGCAAGATTAGAACCGGAATCATAACCACCACTTAATAAGATACCCACCCGGTTATTATCACCAATACGACGGCTAATGGCTTCGCCATAACGACGTGAATAGGCTTCTATATCCGGATTCTTTTCAATGATAACTTTAGGAATATGTTTAATAAGCTGACCAGATTTCAAAGAATCACGATGGCTCATCTTTACATATTCACCAGCAGATAAATTACAGATCCCAGACACAACAAAGTGTTCTTTATCTATAATTCCACGTTGTAGGAAGCTACTTAATGAGAGTGGATGACACTTGAAAGGCTCATTAGTAGGCTCTTGTAAATACTGCCAAGATGTTGCAAACTTTCCATCAGAAGTATAATAAACCGGATAATGTGTGCCATGATGATCACGCACAATCCCACAACTATCTTTCGAATAATAAATAATGGTAAATGAACCATCTAAGCGTGAAAAACCTAAATCGGCATCTTCCAGATAAGCTTCAGCTACTATTTTGGCATTAGAATCGTCAGGAGTGACCTCTAATGTATCACGATTATAGATTGTGCCATAAAAAAAGACAGACAAATCCGGGGTTTCAAAAAAAGATTCAGGTGCTTCTCCCAGTACACGCATATTACGCCAATCTTCCAATGCGAGCTTACCGTATATCATAGCTATAATTATTTCTGATTAGAATTGGTTACGCCATGCGCAGTATGAATAAATTTCTTGTTCGCTCCGCGCAATCTAAAGATGTTAGCTGCCATTAATAGGAATGTATAAGGTAATGCCTGGAGGGCAGCTGCCAACCGACTGGTACAAAAACGGCGAGGAACAGCCGCAAGCAACGCGACAATCAGTAACAAGAAAATCCCCCACCACTTGATACTCCAAACGAAGTTATAAAAAGAAAATATTACAGCTAGAAAAAATGTAAAACCTAACAATAGCAAACGCGGTATAGAGAGTTGCTGAAATAGTTTATCACAAAAGTCCCAATTACGAACTGCTATTGCCTTGAATAAATAACGTGCAAATACCCTACAATAATGCCACTGCGCCGAAAGCCAACGACGACGTTGACGTGAAAAATCATTCGTGTTCTGCACTTTCTCATCAAACACAAATGTTTCTGGCAAATAATGAAAATGTTTTCCTTGATAAAGCAAAGTCAATTCCAGCTCCCGATCAAAACCACCGACTGCTTTGATATTTGCCATCGTATCGCGGAATAAGTCATAATGAAATGCCATACCTGAACCGATAAGAGCAGCTGACATTCCCAGTTTGGCATGTCCTAAACGAAAAATAGTATTATTAATCTCTTCACTCATAGCATCAAGAAGAGCCATATCACTATTCAAGTTTTTAGCGACGCGATGAGTCTGTACAATTTCAACACCGGGACAAGCATAAAGGTCATTGACATCATTCAGATAAGTATAAGGAATAACATTATCAGCATCAAGTATTAAAGCTACATCATAATCATCACCGATAGTTGCCATAGCCGCATTTAAGGCTTTAGACTTTGTACTATGTTTAAAAAGAACTTCGATTAGGCGAATGGGAAGGGCAGAAAGGGAAGCGTTGGTTTCAGACTTCATATGATCCGAAATAACCACAATATCGAATTTATCGACAGGATAATCCTGATCCAAGCAGGAACGCACACATTCGTGTATTACTGCATCTTCCCGATAGGCAGGAATAAGTATGGCAAAACGCTTATATCCCGTTGCAGGTGGAGGCATCGGCATATCTCGTCGAAGCGATGCTAAGCTATAAACCAATAAATACAATATGTTTATTGCAAACAATACGTATAAAACCCAGTCGAGTATAAGCAGTACCTGTTCCAAAATTAAAATTTTATATAGATAATGCTACAAATATACAAAGAATGACTGGAATAATCATCATTTCTAAAAAAAAGAAAATGTCCTATATTTCATTTTAGGACATAAAAAAACGAGCAAGCTCTCACGAACCTCCCGCCCTTCTGTAAGAAAAGCCTTAGAGGCTTTTCTTTTAAACTGCATCATTGTTACCTAAAAATCAATCTTCTTTTTACCCAAAATAAACTTCTAATTACCTATAAAAACAAACTTTTTTCTTTTACCTTTATACCTAATTACCTATTTTTTAATCCAAATTTTAGCCTATGAAAAAACTATTAACTAAATCTTTTTACCCTAACTAATCCTTTATTGAAAACTAAAAACTAATTTATTTAAAAGTCAAAATCATGAGCAGTTTCCCAACTGCGATACAAAGGTATGAAAAAATTCCGTGTACGCAAACAGCCACACGAAAAAGTATGTGTTTTATAACATCTTTTTAAGATTATCCAGCTTTGTTTACGGTTACAGCTACTTTTGAACGCCTTTAAAATCATCTGTTAACGTTTTCATGAATGCGATAAGATCAGCTTCCTCTTTCAGGGTTAAAAGCATTTGTCCTTTCACAAAAAAAACATATTTCTGTTTTGCCATCATTGACAAGACAGAAATATGCTTTTCTTACCAGCAAACAAATAAAATCTTCTATTTCTTATACCAATCTGTATTCTTCTTACCACCAGACTCAACCCAACTTATAAACTTGGGGAATGTCTCATATATCTTCACGCCTTCCGCTTTTGAAAGAACCGTGAAATCAATCACAGGCAAATTCATTCCATAAGGCATAAGATCAACTTCACCTTTATAACGCGAAATATAATAAATTCCTGCTGAAACATTCGATACATCATCATGGGTATTGAAAAGTTCTTTATCCGCTTTATCCGTAGGTGGATAATTTACCAAATGAACCTCTCTTGCCCTAGAAGTAACAAATATAAAAGGATTATAAGGATCGACATCTGCTAAATCTATAGTTACAGTATACTTCTGCCCAATAACACTCCTCAAATTATCAAAAAGAATAATAGTAGGAGACGACTGATCTGTTTCTACCCGCCAACCTTCGGGTCCCTCAACCTTAATACTTCTCACCCGATCTTGTTCTAATTGATATAATTGATATCCAAATCCACTAACAAGTGAACCACCACTAT
>OGGJ01003092.1_pt1 | contig 10824 bp, 14 predicted proteins | sample 1571071 | NCBI WGS metagenome assembly OGGJ01 (sample SAMEA2581954, study PRJEB24529) | metagenome | biome: Human gut stool | place: China | collected 2011
GAAAAAGTGAAAGAAGTGGTTTAGTTATGTTAAAGAAGATGACAAAAAAGCAAAAAAAGCAGTTTTACAAGATTGTGGCAGCCTTTGTGCTGTTGATTGTCGGAGTCATTCTTCCGATTCCAGAGCTTTATAAGCTTATATTTTTCATTCCTGGCTATTTGATTGTTGGCTATGATGTGTTATTGAAGGCAGGAAAGAATATCACAAAGGGTCAGGTGTTTGATGAAAACTTTCTTATGGCGATAGCAACAGTAGGTGCAATACTTTTGGGAGAATTTAAAGAAGGCGTAGCTGTTATGTTGTTCTATCAGATTGGTGAGTTATTCCAGAGTTGCGCTGTTGGAAAAAGCAGAAGAAACATTTTCATTCATACCGGATCGGACTTGCAGCAGCCTGTGTAGCAGTTGTAACGGGAATCATAGTGTGGCAGTATGGAAGCCTGCATCATGGAATGACAGACTCTAAAAGGGTGTCAGCAGATAATGCAGAAAGGAAGATCAGCGGCAGCAGGAAGTCGATCATGCCCAGCCACGCAAAGAGGATGTTGAAAAAGCCGAGGGTGAAGTAGAGGATGGCGCAGATCCAGAGATAGTCGTACCAATGTTTTGCTTTCTTCATGCCTCGTCCCTCGCTTTCACCTCGATGCAGCCCACGGGACAGAGCCTCGCGCACTTGCCGCAGCCAATGCAGCGTTCCGCCTCCACAGCGGCGTAGCAGCCCCGGCTCACCTTGACGGCCCCCAGTGGACAGGTATTTTCACACACGCCGCAGGCGACGCATCGCGTCGTGTCCACGGCGGCCAATCGTTTTGACAGCACGGCGTTCCCCTCTCAGTCCTTCAAAGATTTGTAATAGAGCATACAGTGGCAGTAGCCCTCGAAATCAGGGTCGGCGATCTGGTCCTTAAACTCCTGACACATGCACCTGGTAGCCTCCGTGCGCTCCAGACGGCAGGGGCAGTACCCACCGGTACGCTTCAGGCCCTCGCGGATGGTGTTGACGACCTCCTGATCGGAATTGAGCTTGATTTTCATGTCAGTTCCCTCTTTCCTCGTTTTTTGTTATGGCCTTATCATAGCAGGTTTCGTCCTGCCTTTCTGTAACAAAGTCACATTCATGAAAAAATCCGACGCTTTTTCAGCGTCGGATTTTTCAGGTCAGCTGCTTCAGGCTGTCAAAGTCCCGCAAGGTGATGGCGCCGCGCTTGAGCTCCACAAGGCCCTCCTCCGAGAACTGCTTGAGCATCCGCGCCACGGCCTCCCGCGCGGAGCTGATGTGCTGGGCGATCTGTTCATGGGTCATGCAGATCGTATCAGAGCCGGTGCGCTCCGCTTCGGACAGGAGAAAGCCCGCCAGCCGCCGGTCAAGGCCCTTGAACAAAAGCTGCTGCATGGCCCACATGACGTCAGAAAACCGCGCCGTGGCCAGCTCATAGAGGCAGCAGCGCACAGCCAAATTCTGCTCCTTGAGCATGGCGACGATATGCGCGGGGATAATGAGGACCTCGGTATCCCGCTGGGCAGTCATCTGGGTGTCAAAGGTGATCTGGCTGATGACGCAGGAGGCCGACAGCACGCACAGATCGCCTGCATACAGCCGGAACAGTGTCACCTCCCGCCCCTCGTCGGAGAGGAGATAGGTGCGGAGCTCTCCGGAGAGTACCAGCACCAGACCGAGACATTCGCTGCCGCCGTCATGGATGAGCGCCCCCTTTTCATAGCGGCGCGTCACCGCACTGCGCTGCACCGTTTCCCGCTCCCGCTCGGTCAGATCCTTCCAAAACGGAAGCTGCACCAGCCGATCCTCCATATCAGTGGCAGCCGTGATGGCCGCAGCCATGCTCGCCGCAGGTATGGCCGCCCTCGCCGTGGGCGTGGTCGTGATGATCACAGCGGACATTGGGATCGTATGCAAGCGCGCTTGCCAGCAGGGCGTTCACCGCCGCGTCCGCCTCGCCGCTGACGCCGCCGTAGAGCTTGATACCGGCCTCCGCCAGTGCCATCTGGGCACCGCCGCCGATACCGCCGCAAATCAGGGTATCCACGCCCCGCTGCATCAGGAAGCCAGCCAGCGCGCCGTGGCCGCTGCCGTTGGTGTCCACCACTTCCTCCCGGACGATCTTGCCGTCCGCCACTTCATAGAGCTTGAACTGCTCCGTGTGGCCGAAGTGCTGGAAAATTTGACCGTTTTCATAGGTAACTGCGATTTTCATATCAGGTTCTCCTTTTTGTTTGTGATCGGATTCGTTGAATGTCCGCAACCGGCAGCTGCGGCCGCAGTGCGGATGCTCCTCCCCGCCGCAGATGCGGTAATTCCCGCCGGTGATGCGCAGCGGCTTTCCGTGGACAAGACACGCCGCGATCTTCTGCCGCGCGCTTTCGTAGATTTCCTGTACGGTGGAACGGGAAATGTCCATCTGGGCAGCACACTGCTCATGGGTGCGCTGTTCCAGATCCACCAGCCGGATGACCTCATATTCGTCCAGCGTCAGCAGGATCGGCGTTCCGCTTCCGCCCCCGTTCGGGCAGAAGGTATCGATCTGCGGTTTGCCGCAGATCCTTCGGCACCGCGGTGGTCTCGGCATTCATACGCCCCCTTCGTTTTCGGTATATGCCGATTATAAATCGGTTTTTTGGAAAAGTCAATCGCTTTCTGCCGCTGCGCGGTCTTGATGCCGCAGAACAGCTGCGAGGGCCTCTCCCCATAGAAAAATACCGCTGTACAGCTTACGTACAGCGGTATCCGATCCCAAAAGTTTCGATTACAGTTTATTTTTGCGGCTGCGACAATTTTTTCAGCACCCAGATCTGAATGGGAACGGAGCAGAGAAAGGTCAGCAGGTCCGCCACCATCTGAGCCATCTGGATACCGGGCAGGCCCAGCGTCAGGGCCAGGATCCACACGGTGGGGATAAAGAACAGCCCCTGCCGGGCCACTGCCATAAAGGTGGCCGGCACCGTCAGGCCCATGGTCTGCTGACACATATTGCCCATGACCACCCAGCTTTGCAGGCAGAAGGTCACGCACTGGAACCGCAGAGCCGCCGTACCGATGGTGATGACCTCCGGATCGTCCCGGAAGATGGATACAAGCTGCGGTGCCCAGGCAAAGCCCGCCGCGCTGACAGCCAGCAGCAGCACGAACGTCACCTTGACGCTGAACCAGAAGCCCTCCTTCACCCGGTGGTACAGGCCGGCGCCGTAGTTGAAGCCGCACACCGGCTGAAAGCCCTGACCGAAGCCGATCATGGCAGAGCCGCCGAACATCATGATCCGCTGTACCACGCCCATAGCGGCGATGGCCGCGTCTCCATAGGTCCGGGCCGCCTGATTGAGGCAGATGGTAGCTACGCTTGCAAGACCCTGCCGGGCCAGAGACGGCAGACCACCCTTGAAGATCCACAGATAATAATAGGGCTTCAGTTTCACATGGGAAAGATGGATCTGAAGGTTACCGCCCTTGGTGCAGCCGACCAGCAGCAGGCAAAAGCTGACAAACTGACTGATGATGGTGGCCCAAGCAGCGCCGGCGATCCCCAGATCCAGCACAAAGATCAGCAGAGGATCCAGTCCGATGTTCAGCACCGCGCCGCTGGTGATGCCCACCATGGCGTAGGCGGCGCTGCCCTGAAAACGAAGCTGGTTATTCAGCACCAGCGATGAGGTCATCCACGGCGCGCCCAGCAGGATCACGCTGAGGTACGCTTTGGTATAGGGCAGAATGGTGTCCGTGGAGCCAAGCAGGTAAGCCAGAGGTTCCAGAAACAGCAGTCCCAGCACGCAGATCAATATGCCGGTAGCCAACGCGCTGAAAAAGCCGGTGGAGGCCATTTCCGATGCCTCCTGATAGTTTTTGTGGCCGATCTCCCGGGAGATAAAATTACCGCTGCCCTGACCGAAGAAAAAGCCGATGGCCTGAATAATGGCCATCAGGGAAAATACCACGCCCACCGCGCCGGTGGCGGCATTGCTCTTCAGCATCCCTACAAAAAACGTGTCCGCCATGTTGTAAAAGGCAGTCACCAGCATACTGACCACGCAGGGCAGCGCCATGCGTGGGATCAGCCGGCTCACCGGTGTTTCCGTCATCAGTTGATACTTCTTTTGCTGTTGATCTTCCAAAAAGGTCCCCCCTGTGCAGATATGGCTGTCATTTTTGTGGATTGTAACATATTTTTCGAAAAAAGAAAAGAAAAACGTAAAATTTTTCCGCGTTTTCCGGGTGTTTTTATGATTCTTGACAGAAAAAGCCCTTGAATCTCAGCCAAAAGGTGAGTATAATATAAAAGATTATTGACTGGGGCTTTTGCCCCGCACAAAACTTCAGGGACTACCCGGAGAGGATGAGACAGATGACTGCATACAAAGACATGACACTGGATCAACGGAGGGCGGAATACGCAGCATTGCAGACCGCTTTTGCAGATCTGAAGGCACAGGGGCTGAAGCTGGACATGACCCGCGGCAAGCCCTGCAAGGATCAGCTGGACATGGTATCTGACATCTTCGATATGCTCAAGGAGCCGGAGGACTATATTGTCGACGGCATTGATATCCGCAACTACGGCGCGCTGTCCGGTCTGCCGGAGGCCAAGCGCCTGTTCGCAAACCTTTTGGACTGCAAGCCCAAGCAGGTATTCGTGGGCGGCAACGCCAGTCTGCAGCTCATGTACGGCGTGATCGACTGCGCCTTTATCCACGGCCGCCTCAACAGCCCCCGCCCCTGGTGCAGGGAGCCTGTTGTCAAGTGGCTGTGCCCCGCCCCCGGCTATGACCGCCACTTCAAGCTGACGGAATCCTTCGGCTTTGAGCTCATCACCATTCCCATGACCTCCACCGGTCCAGACATGGACGCCGTGGAGGAAGCCATCAAGGACCCGGCGGTGAAGGGCATCTGGTGCGTGCCCAAGTATTCCAACCCCGAGGGCATCATCTACTCCAAGGATACCATCGTCCGCATGGCCTCCATGAAGCCCGCCGCGCCGGACTTCACGATCATGTGGGATAATGCGTACTGCATCCACGAGTTTGACGGCGACTATGTGGAGTTCCCGGACATCTTGCACCAGTGCAAGAAGTATGGCAACTATGATATGGTCTACGAGTTCGCCTCCACCTCCAAGATCACCTTCCCCGGCGACGGTGTGGCCTGCATGGCTACCTCCGAAGCCAATCTGGAGGATTTTGAGAAGTGGATCGGTATTCAGACCATTTCCTATGATAAGGTGAACCAGCAGCGCCATGTGCTCTATCTCCAGAACCGGGCTCACACCCTGAAGCTGATGAAAAAGCACGCGGCATTCATGAAGCCGAAGTTCGAGGCCGTTCTGAGCACTCTGGACCGTGAGATCGCCCCGCTGGAGATCGCCAGCTGGAGCCATCCCAAGGGCGGCTATTTCGTCTCCTTTGACGCCATGCCCGGCACCGCCAAGCGGACGCTGGCCCTGTGCAAGGAGGCCGGCGTGGCCATGACCGCCGCCGGCGCCACCTTCCCCTACGGCATCGACCCCAATGACAGCAACATCCGTATTGCCCCCTCCTTCCCGCCTGTGGAGGATGTGGAGAAGGCCATTGCCGTTTTCTGCACCTGCGTAAAGATGTCTGCATTGGAGAAGCTGGGCGTATGAGATACCAAGGCATGGTCTACCGTCCGCCCTCCGAGGCGTACAGCCTCATCGTGCAGGTGACCTACGGGTGCAGCCACAATACCTGTGCCTTTTGCAGCATGTACAAGGAAAAGCGCTTTGCCCTGCGGCCTCTGCATGAGGTTCTGGAGGATTTCCAGATGGCCCGGCAGCGCTACCGCAGCGTCCGCCGCATCTTTCTGGCGGACGGCGACGCACTGATCCGAAAGGCCAGTGAACTGTACACAATTCTGGATACCATCCGGGAGCTGTTTCCGGAGTGCGAGCGGGTCACCAGCTACGCCTCTCCCAGCAGCATCCGCCTGCGGACGGACGAGGAGCTGCAAACCCTCCGGGCCAAAGGCCTGACCATGGTCTACATGGGGTTGGAATCCGGCAGTGACAAGGTCCTCACCCTCATGCGGAAGGGCCATCCCGCCGCTGAGATCATCGAGATGGGCCAGAAGGTCCGCAGAAACGGCATGGCACTATCCGTCACTGCCATCACAGGTCTGGGCGGCCCGGAGCTGCTGGAGGAGCACGCCGTCAAGACCGCCGAGGCCTTCAACGCCATGAACCCGGAATACATCGGAATGCTGACGCTGATGGTGGAGCCGGGAACACCTCTGTATGACTGGGTCCATGACGGCAGCTTCCGTCTGCTGGACCAGCATCAGGTGCTGAAGGAAACAGAGCTGCTGGTCTCTCACTTCGACAGCCCCGGCAGTGTGTTCCGCATGAATCACGCCAGCAACTATCTGGACCTCCGGGGCACCCTGAATCAGGACCGGGATGCTCTGCTGGCCAAGATCCATCAGGCTGAGCAGGATCTCAGCTGTCTGCGGCCCGAAAGCTGGCGCGGACTGTGATTCGCAGCGGAGCCATTCCCATTCTTTCGTCAGATAAGAACAGGCGTGTAGGGTTCTGCTAACAGCGCACGATACGTTCCCATGAATGACAGCAAGCTCGTTCATGTGCATAATCAAAAAGAGCGGAGGGATCGTTTGATCCCTCCGCTCTTTTGCGGTTTTGCGGTCAGGCAGCGGTGAGATCCGCTGTGGCCTGCCGGTAGATACGAATGAAATAGATGATCTCTGCCGCTGCCGTAATGGTCCAGGAAAACACATACAGCAGATACAGGGACGTGATGGTGCCGAACCACGCAAACACGGTGTAGACCCAGATAATGCGGAACACGCAGGAGCCCAGGATCACGATGACCATGGGGACAGCGCTCTTGCCAAGGCCACGGGAGGCGGCGATGGAGCCGTCCATAAACGCGGAGACGCAGTAGGAAACGCTCATGACCGTCAGACGGTACATACCCGCGTCCATCACCTGCGGGTCTGTGGTAAAGAGGCTCAGGAACGGCCGTCCAAACAGCAGCAGTCCCAGACCCAGAAGCAATCCCGCACCGAAGGCGTAAGCCGTGCTGATCAGGAAGGTCCGGCGGATACGGTCCTTCTTGCCTGCGCCGTAGTTCTGACCGATGAAACTGCCGCAGGCGGTGTAGAAGGCCTGCATCACATCATACACCAGCGCGTCGGCGTTGGTAGCGGCGGAGTTTCCCGCTACCATGGTGGCACTGAAGGTATTGACGCCCCGCTGGATGAACAGATTGGCCAACGCAAAGATCGCGTTTTGCAGTCCGGATGGGATACCGATGGATAGAATGGCTTTTGTGCGGGTCTTATGGAACCGCAGCTGAGAAAACCGCAGGCAGTAGCTCTCACGGCTCCGCAGCAGCGCCGCCGTTACCAAAATGGCGGAGAAATACTGCGAGATGATGCTGGCCACCGCCACACCCGCCACGTCCATATTGCAGACGATGACGAAGAACAGGTTCAGCACCACATTGATAACGCCGGCGATGGAGAGGTAGTACAGAGGGCGGCGGGTATCACCCACCGCGGAGAACACGGCGTTGCCAAAGTTATAGACCGCCAGTGCGGGCATACCCAGGCAGTAGATGCGCAGGTACAGCACAGCGCCGTCCATCAGCTCCGGTTTGGTGTTCAGCGCTCTGAGGATACCGCCCGCAAAGCCGCAGCCGATTCCCAACAACACCACTCCCGCCGCCGCGCAGGTCAGCGCCGCCGAGTGGACGGTATCCGAGAGGTTCTTTTGATCGTCAGCTCCGAAGTGGTGCGCCACCAGTACGTTAACGCCGCCGGACAGTCCGATGAGGAAGCCGGTAAACAGGGACACGAAAATGGTGGTGGAGCCCACCGCTCCCAACGCTGTGGAGCCCGCGAACCGGCCGACCACCGCCACGTCCGCCATATTGAATAACACCTGCAGCAGGTTGGAAAAGATCAGAGGAATGCTGAATCGGAAGATCTGCTTCCCCAGCGGGCCCGTTGTGAGGTCCGCCTGTGCCGTTTTCATGTCTCCCGCCTCCCTTTTATCGTCATGCCCGCCAAGTGTAACACAGTCGGCAGGGCATTTCAACCGTGAAAGCGAAATAATCAGCGTCGACCTTTTGCAAAATCATTCGTTGACTTTCTACAACATAATCCGGTATAAGGGTGGCACGCTTTAGTAAAATCGATTACGTATCAGGAGGAACCGTTTTATGAAAACATCCGGCGCCGCATCTAAGTTTGCTATCCCCCTCTGATGCCGGTGAGATTCCAGTTCAACATCGGTGACATCGCACCTATGCTCATTGCTCATAGAGCGTCATCCTTTTTGGCTGCCAGGCGAAACAGGTACATGACCAGCAGCCACACCCACGAGACCATTTCCGCATAGGCGATGGTCATATTTCCAAAGTGCGGGGCCATTGCGTAGGAGGCAATGATGCGGACGGCCAGAGAGACCAGTCCCGCAGCGCTGGAGTACATCAGGTCTCCCCTGCCCTCCAGATAGCCGCGGAACGCCGTGGTCAGGCCGAAAATCGGATAGAAGAATGCAATGCGATGGAAAAAGGCACTTCCGATCGCCACCGCAGCGGTCCCGGCACCGAAAAGCGCAATGATCTTTCCGCCTGTCGGGATCACGAGGCCCGTCAGGAACGCAGACACCACCAGGGTCAGAATTATACCGGCAGAGAGGGTTTTTCGGGTACGTATCGTATCTCCCGCGCCGTGACTGTGGGCCGTGACCGTGGAAATACCGGAGCCGAGGTTCACAATGGGCAGCAGGATCAGCGTGTCGATGCGGTAGGCCGTTGTGATGGCGGTGACGGTATCCGTTCCGAAGCGGTTCATGAAGTCCTGTAATACCAGACTGCCCAAGGCGCTGATGCTGGACTGTACCATGGGCGGCAGGCCATAGCGCAAGCCGTCCCGCACCACGGCGCCGCAGAAGCTCTCTTTCCGGTAACCGCTTTTCAGCCACGGGTATTTGCTTGTTCCGTACAGGACGATAAACACCGTCATGATCGCTTGGGACAGCACAGTCGCCGCAGCTGCGCCCAGTACGCCCCAGCGCAGCTCCGCAACAAAAAGGATATCCAGCAGCACGTTGATGACGGAGGAAACCAGAATGGAGAGAAATGGGATCCGGCTGTCCCCCAGCCCGCGCAGGGTGGCGGTATAGACATTATAGACCGCCAGAAATGGCAGGCCCCAGAAAATAATGCGGATATAGCCGCTGGCGAGGTCGATGGTATCCGCCGGCGTATGCAGCAGCTCCATAAATGGATAGGACAGGGCGGAGCCGGCTGCCGCAGCCAGCAGAAATACGCCGCCGAGGATCACGGCAAACACCGCCAGCACAGGTGGGATGCTGTCCTGTTTCTTTGCGCCGAAGTTCTTGGCGATCAGGACGGACAGGCCAAGTGTGAAGCCGGTAATGGTGGTGATGAAGAAACTGATGGGAATGGACGTCACGCCGATGGCGGAAAGGGACAGCTCTCCGTCCACATTGCCGACGATGAAGGCGTCTGCCCAGTTATAGAGCTGCTGCAGCACACCGCTGAGGATCAGCGGCAGGCTGAACCGGATCAGCTCTTTCATGATGGTTCCTAATTTTTGATTCTCGTTCATGTGTCCTCCTGAAAATTGCAGAACAAAACCACGCAATTGTTCTGCACAATTGCGTGGTTAAAAGCAGCATATCAAACGCCTTGAAAACCCCACGTCACAAATTTTGTAGAAGTATTATAGCATGGCGTGGCTGACAATGCAAGAGAGACGGTCGATCCTGTCCGGTCCCGGTCAGATCACCGACGCACCGAAGGGCATCAGCGACAGCTTCGCCATCTTGAAGCACTGCTTTCCGATGGGGATACCAAGGAGTGTTATGCACCAGAGGCAGCCAAGAATGACATAGCCGATCGCCATTTCAAGGCCGAAGAATACGATCCAGATCAGGTTCACCAGAAAGGAAAACCCGCCGCCCCCATATATGACCTCTTTCCCGAAAGGGAAAAAGGCGAGACTTGCAAACTTGAAGCATTGCAGTCCGACGGGAATACCGATGATGGTCACACACCACAGGCATCCGGCCAGCACCCACGCAAGTCCGCCGATCAGTCCACCAAACAGAAACCATAGAATATTGCCGATCACTGTCATATTCCTCTCCCCTTTCGTTTTTTCTTTTCGTATTGTGTTCAATTCGCCTTGTGAAAACAGGCTGCCGCTTGTCTAAGCGCCTTGGCAGCAATGGCGTCCGGTAAGCAAACGATTGTAATTCCATCACTTGTTCTTTCTAATTTCGATCAGTCCGCATATACCGGCAGCAATACACAAAAGCGCTGGAACACTCGTTCCTAAATTATTCAATTCCGTTGCGCCGGCTCCAATCAGTACAATGGCTGCTATAAAATTCATTGCGACGCAGAACATAAACCATTTCATTTTCGTTGCCTCCTATTTTCACTGTTCAACATGATTCCGCCATTTTGGACAGTTCACGCTCAATTTGGAGTTCCGCAAAACGAACATTTCCCCACTGTAAATAGTCAGGGCCTATAACCGTACTTCGGCCCCAAAAAGTTTTCTCGCTTCACCGATGCTGCCTGTAAATGTTCCCCGTAAACCATAAACGCGGGCTGCATAACGGATAACCATCAAAATAACCGATTCTCTGTCTCTGAACGCTGAACACACGCAGAGATCGTGATTGGATCAAAAATGGTCGGACATTCGTGTGAAGCGACGGAAAGCGGTCATTCTTCAAACTCAAAGGTTTCCCGCTGATTCACCGCGTCCAGCGCAAGCTGGGCACGGGACAATTCATCGGCAGCTTTC
>OGGJ01003096.1_pt1 | contig 10821 bp, 11 predicted proteins | sample 1571071 | NCBI WGS metagenome assembly OGGJ01 (sample SAMEA2581954, study PRJEB24529) | metagenome | biome: Human gut stool | place: China | collected 2011
CAACAAAGGCCCGAGCTTGTGAAAGTACGGGCCCTTTTTCATTAAATAAAGAAAGGGCATCAAAATGCATATTAACATACATTTTGACACACCCTCTTTCATATTATTGGAGATGGGAACAGCGGTTTCTTTGCTACTTTCTTTGTCCGCCTTCTGCTCACCGAAAGAAAGTAGGGCGGCTCTCGCCGCCTCTGCCTAAAGTCGGGTGTAAAGTCCCGTTACATCCGTGAAAATCTGCTGGAGCATATCAAAGTACACTCCCTCGTATTTGGCTATCTCCTTGACCCTGATGTCCGCATACTTCGTCAGTGTCTGACGATAGAAATACATGGTGTATGTATCCGTATCCTCGTCCAATATGATTTTCAGTCTGTTGGCTGACGTCTTGTTCCTTGCAAGGCTCATTTGTAGTCCGTTGCCCAAATTGATATAGTTACGGCTTCCCGTCATGACGGTAAATCCATGACCGCCCAACTGCTGTAAGATTGTATTCGCTATCATCTGTATATGAATTTAAGTTATTGCCAATGGGTGGCTTTTGCCACCCGATTTTTTTATACGTTCATGCTCTGCCTTATATGTTCCAATGTGCGCTCGGCAATGGGTCGTGTTTCCTCCGTCCAAAGGTCATAGTCATGTACGGATATTCCCACACTCCGCAAGTCACGGATATAGCCGGACACATAATCTCCCGTAGGGAGGTAAACGAACTGCATCCATGCGTCCTTTTCGTCTGTCAGTATAAAATAGTATTTCATGCTTTTTCCGTTTTTATGGATTACTTGTTTCGGAGGTGGGCGGTATTGTGTACCGCCACACCTTTAGTATTCTTTCATTTCGGCAATGGGGGTATATTTTCTGAGCCATTCCACCACATGCACCATGTTGTATTCTGAAGTGATGACTGCCGTATGTTCGCTTATCGGGGTCATTCTTGTACTTTCGTAGCTCTCTATCCACTCCTTTAGTGTTGCCACATCACAAGTATCGGTACACATCATATCCAAAATTCCGATAGGGTCGCTGAATGTCACAATCAAAGTATCATAGTATGCTGTCATAATCTGTCCTCCTTTCCTTTTATCCATTCGTCACGCAGGTGTCTGCACTCCTCCAATGTCGGTCTCACGCAGGAGAAAAGTTCTCCGTCCGTGTGTCGGTAGTCATATTGGAAAAGGGTTGTTCTTTTCCGTCTGATAGTCGTTTGGTACTTTTCGTACTTCTCAGTACCTGTCGTCTGGCAGGTACTCACTCCGTTGATGGTCATTCTTGTTGTCATGGTAGTCATTTATTAAAATTCAACAATCAGCAGTCGGTTCTCCATTACCTTTTCGGGGTCGGTTATCATCCTTTGGGCTACCCAAAGATGATGCGCTCCGAAGCCGTAGGCGAACAGCCTTCCGAAGTTCTCGTTTTCTGAAAGTTTCGCCATTGAATTGCGGATTTCCTTTTCACTGAAACTCAAGGACAAGGTGTTTATCAGACTGACAAAGATGTCGGTAACTTTCTCGTCCCATAATATCAGTATGTTTTCTATCTTTATTTCCATATCATGTATATTTTGAAGTCTATAAATCAAGCACTCATCCGTTTGCGGATAAGTTCGGCATTGCTCTCTACAAGGCTGATTATGCGGTCGTGGTATTCGGTATTGGAATTACATACACCTCTGCTCTGTACCACCTTGAATGTTGTCAGTGAAACCTCTACCGTTTCAATGCGTTTGCCGTCAATGGTTGCGGATAGGATAAGGGAGTCTGTCCTCTTGTGATAGCTTCCCACACAATGGTGCATCAGTTTTCCTTCAAGTTGCATTTCCGCCACACTCTCAATGACCTTTACAAGAATAAGGTTGTCGGTAAACACAAGTCCGAAAAACTTGCCTTTGGACTTCAGATAATTCTTTTCGTCCTTGACCAACTGCTCCCTGCGTTGCTCCGCTCTTTCCCTTTCAATCTGTTCTTCACGTTTTCTGACAAGTCGGTCATGTGCCTTTTTCAAGTCTGTCGGACAAACATATTTTGGGCAGTGGGTGTCTTTCCCGAAATGTCGGAGCAGTCTTACAAGGTCACACCACATGGAGGCATCTGCAATATGATAGCCGTTTCGGATACAGATTTTTATGGAATTCCAATATTCATGCAAATTGACATTTGAAATGACGGCATATCTGAACATTTCTGTCTGTCCCGCTTTAAGCAATGTTTCCTTTTTGCTGTCCGTCAGAATGGCGGTAAAAAATTCGTATGGGGTCAGTTTGTGGAATGCTCCCTTGAAGCCGTTCCGCCTTAATTCGGGAATGATGCGCATTGCCGGATAAGTCTTGTATGCGTCTATGTTGTATGCTTTCAGCATCTTGTTGCTGCGCAATTCCATATCGCTCCATTCAGTCCAAAAGTCATAGTACATCGTGTGCATGGCTCTCAGTCGGGCAATAACCTCGGTCTTTCCGTTTGGGGCAATCCACCACTGCACCACCTCCCGAATGGAATACTCTGCCTTCTGTCCCACCTTGCATGTTACACTTACCATAAAGTAGCGCAACACTTGATAGCCTTTTCGGGTCGTAATGATTTCATAATATGTGCTGTCCCTGAAAACTCTCTTTCGGGTATCAAGCATTTCAAGTTCCTTTCCGCAAAGGGGACAGCTACAGCCACATATAGTTTCCGCAAGAGTGTGTCCGCCTTTCCAACGATGTCCACATTCCGAACAAGTGATAGTTCCGCCTTTTGTGCGGTAGGCATGATGCTTGAAGCAATGTTCAAAAGCGTATGCTTTCTGCTTGTCTGTCAGTTCGGGCAGTCCGCTTGACAAACGGACTACCTCTTTCTGTATGCGTGTTCTCGGTTTCATATCAAAAATCAAATAATGAGGGTTGGACTTGTGTTTCTTTTTTCGCTGTCGGCTTGTTGCGGTTCTGTAGCTTTTGGAGTTCCATCTGCTGATATTGGGCAACCGCCTTTCTCCTTGCTTCCTGCTTTTCCTCTTCTGTAAGTTCCACCACATGGTTTACAACTACTTGACATTGTATAGGCTTGCCTACTTCAATCTCGTTTTCATCGTAATAGTGAATCTCTCCGTCTGAAAAGCCGTTGCAACCGCTTTTCTGCACATGGTTCAGAATGTATGTGACACAATCGTCTATGTTCTTGGCTGGGTTGCGGTAGCTTTTGGCGAATAGTTCATCTTCCGCTGCTCTCTGCTCCAAAAACATCTGTATGGTTCGTTTGAAATGGTCTGTTCCTTTCATCATAATCTCAAATTTTAGTCGGGTTGTCGTTCAAATAAAGTATCTCGCAATCTTCCACTTCTGTGGAAAGTCCGAAAAGGGGGTAATGGGTGAAATAAGGCTGTGCGTTCCCTTCTTCATCTGTGAGGGGTGAAACATCTTGTACTTGCCATTGCTTCATCCATCTGTCTATTGTCTGAACTTCATCGTCTGTGAGTGCGGTTGCATCACCATTGATGATGTAGGCTAAACTCCATGTGGGTATCTTTTCCGTTGTCCTGTTCATATCCGTTCCTTTATGTGGTCAGACAATCTCTTGTAAAATCTCCGTGTGGTATTGTGGAGGACATTCCACCAAAAGAAAACCGATAAAGTCCTTTCTCGCTTCCTTGTTGAGTTCGTGGTATAGCCTTCTTAGGGTTGAATGGTTGCCGTTGATGTAGGTTTCCACCATATACTCAAAGATGTTGTCCACCTCGTAAAATCTGCATTGCTGCGCTGCTGTCTTGCTGTATCGTTTCATAATGTTATGCTTTTGGGAGTTAATTCAAAGTGTCAGTAGCCATAGGAGAAAGCCGAAAATAGCAATGAGGAATATGATGAATACCATTACATTGATAACCATTCGGAATACTCCACAGACTATTTCTCTGATGATGTACCAAAGGATATTGACTATCCAAAGGAAACAGCGCAACAGAAATGCGAATACTGCAAGTCCAACGGATTGCGCTGTCTGTCTTATGTTCATTGCTGCTGTCATTTTGGGGGTCGTTTGTCAAGTTCTACAATTCTGTCAATTCTTCCGTACAATATCTTGCGGAGTGCCGTCTTGTCCATAGCCTTGTATTCTCTCCATTGTCCGTACTGGCTTACAAGGAATGTCCTCAGTATGTCGGAGAAGTCAAACCGCCATCCTTGCAATGGTATCGCACTTTTGAAATAGGTATTGCCGTTTACCTTTTCGGTTATCCAATTCTTTTCCTCTCTGTTCAGCACCTCGCCATTGTTCACTTTCATACGAAGTCTGTAAACCTTGCACTCGTGTAGGCTTTCCAATGTCGGAACTTCCCACTTCACGAATTTTGTTGCTATTGCTGCTTCCATATCCATTTGTTTTTATTTTTAATGCGGATTCGAGAGCTGAGGGAGTTGAGTTTCCAACCTTATATGCCTCCCGTTTATCCGACATTTTTTTTAATGCGTCTTTCTGTCGCTTCGGTCGTTTTCGTTTCGGGTGCTTCAAAAAAGGTAGGGAGTGGGTAGAGCAAGGGTTTTCAAAGAAAAAATACTACCCGCAGGGCTGGAGATTTTTTCTAAAAACCATTGAGCATCCCAATCCCGGATTTACCTTTGCACCCAGAACGGGAACGATCCACCTGATGCGACTGTCTGAAAGACCATCAAAATGGAGGTAAACGGATGTGGAGGCATATTGGATATGAAATGTTCCGGGAAAAGAAAGAAAGGAAATCTCAAAAAGAAGGGATACGGAGAAAACGTGAAACCGGCAAACATTCCAAGAAAGTATGTTGCAACCGTGTGGCTAAACCTGTTTAGTTATGCGGTTGCAATTTTCTTTCCGGTTTGCCGTCATGGGTAATGGCACTTTTCATTTATGGAAGGTGTGGTTACCCATGACTTCCGTTTTCGATTAGAGGAACCGACAAAAAAAGAAAATCAACAGGTGACAGCCGTAAAAGCACCGCTTGTGGCATAAGCAAAAAAAGAAAGGGGCCTTGCATCATCAGTCTGAACATGGTTCAGGCGTGACGCAAAGTCCTTTTCTATGCTTATGCAATAGTAGGAACATGGTCGTCAATTTATTGATGATGATGTTCCTACGAATAAATTCGCTTTTACGGAAAAACTTGTCTGTGGAGCTTAAAAAGCTGGATTTTTATTTCAATATATGCTATTAAAGTGCTACTTTTGTATATAAAAAGGTATTATGTAATTCGCAGATAAATAACATAATAAATAACTGCTAATTTATTTTCTATTACTTCTATCACCTTTTTGATTCGATAACTACTCTTTTGTGATATTATAAATGAAATTATATGGTAAGTAAACGATATATACCTCAAATTATAGCTCCTGAAATAAAAGCAAATTGGAAAGACTATCAAGTAGAAGAGGCTTTTTTATCTATGAAAGGTGACAAAAGAAAATGGTCTGAAGTTGCATTCACATTAAAATATACACAAAATAATAAATTGATAAATCTAACTTTAAATAGATTTTTTGAGTCAAATCCAATTTTAAGAAGTGTTATATGGGGTAATATGATACCTAAACATGTAGAAGATCTTGGAACGGGTTGGAATCGTTTTTTTTATAAGCCACAATCAGTTGATGTTGAAATAAATTGGGTGCTTCAATGCTTGAAAAAACATGAAAGTACTTTAAGAAAGTTCGTATTATTAAGGGACAAGGTTGAAAAATATATACTTATTGGAGAATATTTGAATGCAGAAGAGGTATTAGAAGAGTCTTTAAAAACGATTGGCTATACAGTTTGGTATTACGAGATGAAATTAACTATAGCTGGACTTCAGGATAATTTATCAAAAAGTATAGAAATCGTTAGTAATTTTAATACAATTCACAAAGATATAAAACGTGGAATTGTCCCAATTTTATTGTCAAAGATTTTATCTAGAAGTCAGCGTTCTGTTCCTTCTTATGAATATGATACAGAACTATATTCACGATATAAAAAAAATAGAACTGAATTTCAAAACGATCGTTATAATTACTATTTATTTCGTCTGAATTACTATCAAAATTATAATATTGATGATCTTTCTGTTACATTGATGATGGAAAGCTTGAATTCTGTAGTAGATAGATACATATTGATGAATTACGTTTTAAGATCTTATATTATTAAAGATATTAAAAGTAGAGAAACCATAAGTGATTTTGCATCTATACTTTATAGCATAACATCAGATCGTTATTGGATTCCATACATCCTAGCAAAACCATATAAAGATTTGCCAGAAGAATATTATGACAAAAGTTTTATATCTATACTTGATAAATATTATACAGGAAAATATGATGAGGCTATAGTTGAGTGTAAGTTATATTTGTTAGAAAAACCATATAATTTTGATGTTTTAAAGTTATATTGTAGAGCTTTGTTATTCAAAAATAACGGTTTCAGACCAGTAATAGATAGTGCTGACTCTGTTTTAAATGAAGTAGCAAGATTAGTGTATTCAATAATGACGGAACAAGATAATGCTGCAAGTATTGATTTATTATATCAACGTAGCAAAAACTTGTATGGTTTAAGTTTTGCATGCGGATTAGATTACTATATTAAAGAAGAAAAAAAATGGGAAAAAGATCCTTGGCTTCATCTGTCAACTATGACTTGTTTTGATCCATTCTTCCAAAATGCATATAAAGATAATAAAGAAAAATTAGCTTATTTAGATTGGGGCTTGAAACATGATAAGGGATCTATAGTTATACCATATCAAAAAAGAAGAATAGAAAAATTAACGACAAATGAATCAATGGTTGTTCCCTATATTCGTGAAGTTGATAATGCAAAAATAACGTTTGAGAATAAAGAATATGAAAAAGCAATAAAATTATGGGACTTGATAATTGAAAAAAATTCTGAATATATACCTACGGTACAAACTGCAGTTGAATATACATTTATGTCATATATAAATATGGGGGTAGCAAATCGTCAAAAGGCTATACGTTTTTATGTAGACAAGTATATTGGTAACAAGGCTTTTGTATCAAAAGTTGATACAAAACAATTTATGATAGACATTAAAAATTCAAGATATGAAGGACTTAAAAATGATATTGATTTCCTAATATTTGTATTTCTTAATGCGGAAAATTATCCTCAAAAACAGTTTGTATTAGAGAGTTACTGCAAATATGAAAATGTAATGTATCCGTCAGAATTGTTTCCTAAATTTAAAAGAAAAGATCCTCAAAAAATAGAACTATTTTTATATTTGCTTGTTACTGATGATTTACTATACCACCATTATAAATTAAAAAGTACATTAGATGTGCTTGACGAAAAAATTAAGATAGCTAGTTACTTGAAGAGTAATTTCTCAGATAATACTTTGTATGCAAACATGTGTACGGAGTTGATGCATGAGATTGTTGCATATAGAGGAATGAAGAAAATGGATGATAGTAAAATTTTTGTAAACGAGGATGCAATAATGAAGTACGAGCTTTGTAAGGTTGATGATTTATATGATAGATTTAAAAAACAAGCTGCATTGTTTAGAAGTAATAGAGTTTTCGTATTAGTTAATGGCGCAGATTTTTCACATAACAATGCAGCAGATCTGATCGATGATATAGCTACTTACTCTAATAATGCAATTGAAGAAGTTGCTCTTCAAATATTTAACGTAATTAGATATGCATTTCTGAAAAGTAGATTCGGTTTAGGTACATATTTAAGTACACGAATTAGGCATGGAGTATTTGAAGGAGAATTAAGATCGGATTTTGAACGATTAAATCTTATACTCAGCCAGTCTGGGCGACAATATATACCTTCAGATTATTGGTCAGTGGAATATTCTTTAGATCAAAATATGCGTGAAAATTTGTACAAGGCACAAGTGAAATTTTCTGAGAATATTGATTCTTTGATATCTTCTTTTAAAGATTCGGTTATTCAGATTCGTGTAGATGAAGATGATGAAAAGATTGGAGAATTTGATTATAGAGTAAGTACAAAAGAGTTATGTGATCGTTTAATGGATATTGAATATAAAACTCAAGATATAGAATCGTTTTGCAAAGGAGTAATGGCTTATTTATGGGAAATAACGGAGAAATGCCTTACGGTTATTAGAGAACGAATTTGTAATGAATTAAAGCCTAAAATATTTGAGCATTTGCAAGACTTGGAATTATGTTTTGATACTCTTTCAGGCCATAACACATTAAGAGAAGATTTAAAAACAGCAGTCAACAATGCAAGAGCCGCGTTAACAAATAAATTAACAAAAGTTGAGAACTGGTTTCATCGACAAGAAACAAAATTTGAAAATTTTGATATAGAAAATCATATTCGTATGACCATGGAACAAGCTTCGAGATATTATCAAGATATTAATTTCAATATGGAGGTTAAAATAGTATCTTTACCAGCTCAAATACGTTCAGAATACAGTTCTTCTATGTTTGATTTGTTTTTTATATTCTTGACTAATATGCTTAAGTATAGTAAAAATGCTAAGGTGAGAAATTTTCAAATAAATTCTCAAATGATAAATAATGATGTGATAAAAATATCATTAATTAATGAACTCAAAAATGGAACTAAAGAAGACGAATTGAATTTTATTTTTGAGAAAAAGATGAATGATATTACAAAGTTGCAACAAGAAGGTGGCAGTGGTTTGGTAAAGGCTATGACTATTGTAAAATATGATTTTGGAAATACAAATAATACTTTTATAATTAAAGCAACTGAAGGGAAATGTATTGTTGATATATTGTTTAACATTAAAGAAATGCTAGTTAATGAAAAAAATATTATTAGTTGAAGATTATGAAGAAAAGGCAAATAATATACTTGCTTTCTTAAAACAAGAGTTCCCTGACTATACAATAATGCAATGTTCATCTTATAATTCTGCTCAAGAAGAGATATTTGAACATGGTAGTGATTACTCACTAATATTATTAGATATGTCCATGTCGACCTATGACTTATCTACAGATGTAAGTGGGGGGTTGCCTGAGCCATCTGCTGGTCAATACATTTTAGAAGGTATGTTTCTTCGAGAAATCATGACTCCAGTTATTGTTGTTACAATGTATAATGTATTTGGTCGTAAACAATTGGAAGCTTTTGATATAGATCTCAAGAAATACTATCCTCAAAATTACAAATCATATGTATATTATTCTTCACAAAAGAATGATTGGAAAAATAATTTGAAGAAACAAATAAAAGTTATTATAGAATGATACAAATATTAATATTAGACGACAGTCAAGATAAGAGAGATTTATTGAAGTCGGTTATTTCACCTTTATTCCCTAAAGGCGAAATATTAATTGAAGAAGCCGACTGTCTAGTAGATGGTAGAGAAATGCTTCAATTAAAAGCATATGACATGCTTATTCTTGACATGATATTACCTGAACATAGGGAAGATCATGTGAGTGAGATGAATAGACGAGGAGGTGTTGAATTATTAGAAGAAATATATATTAATCACAGTATAAAGAAACCTGTTCAAATAATTGGTTTAACAGAATATGAGGAAGAATTCTCGGAACAGCAGAAAGAGTTTAAAGATAAATTGTGGTATTTATTGTTTTACTCTCGTAAAAATCAAGAATGGAAGGTACAGCTCAAAGATAAGGTATGCCAGTTAGTGCAAATGAAAAAAGATATAGAAGCATCTATAAACAACTTTAATAAATATGACTTTGGGATTATTTGTGCATTAAATGAAGAATTCACAATGTTGCAGAAAGCTTTTATGGGCTGTAAATGGGATACTATGCAATTTGAAGGTCTTCCATATGTATTTAAGACAACAAAAATTACAAGTAGTCATATGAAAGAGTATAGCATTTTAGCAGCATGCGCAAACAAGCCTGGTATATGTGCTACATCAGTTCTAGCTTCTGCTATGTATAATCGTTTCAATGTAGATACAATTTTTATGACAGGTATTACAGCTGGTGTAAATAATGGTGATATTATTTTAGATGATATCATAATTGCTGATGCTATCCATGACTATGCATCTGGAAAAATAAAGGAACAACCGTCTGGTGATATTGAATTTTTAAAAGAGATGAATCAGATACCAGCAAGCCGTAAATTAATTGCATTAGTATCTGAATTTATTTCCAATCCAGAGCATATAAGAAAAATAAATGATGCTATTCATGATGCAAATTTAAAAGAAGAAAAAGAAAATCTATCAGCTCATATAGCAAAAACAGTGTGTGGCCCTTTTGTTGTAGCATCTTCAACTTTCATAGAGGACTTACAAAGAGACGAACGAAAATTACAAGCGCTTGATATGGAAGGATTCGCTCTATACGCTACAGCTCATACTTTAGATAAGAAAGCACTATGGATAAAATCGGTATCAGATTTTGCCGATATAAAAAAATCCGATGGACATCATAAGACATGTTGTTTTGCAAGTGGTATTTTTTTATATGAATTCATTAGAGAAATGTTATAAATATATTGTTCCTTTTGTCGAATAAATTGCAGATACAAAGAAGAATTAACGAGGTAACTCTTTATTGGAGTTCCTCGTTGATTTTTAGATGTAAATTATTGCAAATTGCTTTTTTATTAATAGAGAAGGTTTTGATATTTTAAACAAACTGTCTATTTTTGTATAAACAATGCGCTCTTTTGATAATGACAGAACTATACAGAACACAGAATTTTGCTCGTTTCTAAATCGTTACCTATCTATAGCTTTCTTCTTGTAAGTTCCTTATTTTCTGTGAATAAGAAAAAATGCAATGCCTAAAACAGTGGAAGGTGATATGCTTCTTTATACCGGATGCTTCTATCCAAACTTTCAGAGGAC
>OGGJ01003098.1_pt1 | contig 10818 bp, 9 predicted proteins | sample 1571071 | NCBI WGS metagenome assembly OGGJ01 (sample SAMEA2581954, study PRJEB24529) | metagenome | biome: Human gut stool | place: China | collected 2011
TGTCTATCGGCAGGGCATTGATGAATTCGCCTTCGATCGTGCTTGCGGATGAACCGACGGGCAATCTGGATTCAAAAAACAGCCATGAAATAGTTGAGCTTTTGAAGCGAATGAACCGTGAATACAATCAAACTCTCATCATGATCACTCATGACGAAAGCATTGCACTGCAAGCTCGGCGCATTATTGCAATCGAGGACGGAAAAATCGTCCGTGACGAGGTGATTTCAAAATGAACATCATGAACAAAGTCACTTTGCAGGCGATGAAAAAGAACAGGGTTCGCACGATCGTAACGATAATCGGCATAATCCTTTCCGCCGCAATGTTTACCGCAGTCACAACTTTCTGCTCAAGCATGTACGGCTATATGCGCGAGTACTTTGCATATGACAAAGGCGACTACCATGTTTCGTTCAGCGGCTGTTCAAGCGAAACGATAGATAAAATCAAAGCCGACGAGCGCGTTTCAAAGGCCGCTGTCGCAAAGCCCATAGGTTATGCCGAAGCCGGTTCAAGCAACGCCGACAAGCCCTATTTGTATGTTCTTGAAGCGGATGAAAGCTTCATGAAAAATATGCCTGTTCATCTTACGAGCGGCAGACTGCCCGAAAATGAAAACGAGATAATTCTTCCCGCACATCTTCAGGCGAACGGCGGCGTATCACATAAAATCGGCGACAGATTGAAACTGACTCTCGGCAGACGTGTCGCGGAAGACGGATCGGAGCTTGGGCAGAACAATCCGTATTCGTACGATAAGGAAAAGCTGACTGCGGACAGGATTTGGGAATATGTCGTTGTCGGTTTCTATGAACGCCCCGGGTTTGAAGAAATGATTGCTCCGGGTTACACCGCGCTGAGCCTTCTTTCCGAACCCCTGCGGGAAGGTGAAACTTATGATGCCTATATTCTGATGAAAAATCCGAGAAAGAATCTTGATGCGTTTGCGGAAAAGCTTTCGGGAGCTTTCACTGAGGCATCCTATCAAACGAGTTTGCTCACAATTGACGGCTATTCGGTGTTTAACAATTATTCGAATATGCTTGTGAGCCTTGCCGCTGTTTTCTGCGTGCTGATTTTTATCGGCTCGGTTTCGCTGATTTACAGTGCATTTTCAATTTCTGTAAGCGAAAGAACAAAGCAGTTCGGCTTGCTTGCTTCGATCGGCGCAACACGGAGCCAGATAAGGCGGTCCGTTCTTTTCGAAGCATTTGCGCTGTGTGTATGCGGCATACCTATCGGCCTTCTTGTGGGCATCGGAGGTATGGGAATTACACTGTGGCTTTGCGGAGATTTGTTCAAATCCGTACTCGATGCACCGTTCGGCATGAGCTTTTCCGTTTCATGGCAGGCCGTTGCTGTTGCTGTGGCGGTCGCAGTGCTGACAGTTTTCGTTTCCGCATGGATACCGTCGCGGCGTGCAATGAAAATTTCAGCCATTGAAGCAATCAGGCAGGCGCGGGATGTGAATGCGGGCAAGAAGAATGTGCGCTGTTCAAAGCTTTTCATTCGGCTTTTCGGTGCAGAAGGCATGCTTGCAAAAAAATACTATGCACGCAGCCGCAAAAAGTATCGCGCAACGATAGCTTCTCTTGCAATGAGCCTTGTGCTTTTCATCTCTGCAAGCGGTTTCTGCATGTATCTCACAAAGTCGGCAGAGGACGTATTCACGGAAAAAAGCTACGATATATGTTATCGTGATTTGTCGGCGCAGAATTATACGGAGTTTGCCGCAGGCGCCCGAGAATACTTTGATGGGATAACTTTCTGCCTGAACACGCTCGACAACAGCTTTGTGTACCTGTCGGAGGGAGACACAACGGCGGATTACAAAGCATACACAAAAGCGCAGCGCAGCGCACATGAAGGGCTGCTCAAAGTTGAACAAAACTGTTTTGCGTATTACATTGATGATGCGGCATTCGGACGGATGCTGACCGAAAACGGCATCGATGCCGATGCTTATTTTGCAGCCGAAGAAAAACTGCCCGTCATGCTCAACAGCGGTTACGATGTTGTTTATTCGCAGGATAACGGCGAAAACAACAGAAGAACCTATAATTACAGCTTTGTTTCGGATGGGGTAACGACCCTGATGCGGGCAAAACCCGCACCGCAGCTCGACGGATACATTTTGGACGGCATGTTTTGGTCCGGCAATGAAACAGGAGAGGGCGTTCTGCAATACTACTATTGGCCCGCTCAAGAGGAAGATGCTGACGGCGGAAGCAGCTCCGACGGGGAAAACTCCTCCGATGGGGAAGATTTCGAATCCTCAGGAATTGATTTTTTCGGAAGGCCCATAGACCAGCCCGTGCGCCCGGTTGAATATGAAGAAATACATATTGCAGCAACCGTCAAAACCGCACCCGCAGGGATTGACAGCGGACGCGCAATGAAGCTCATTCTGCCGTTCTCCGCGTTCAAGGATCAAAAGGCATTCAATGAGGGGTTCATGAATGTCTACATCTGCGCCGATGACCCGGACAAGGCGGAGAATGATGTTAAATCCGTATTTGAAACCCGTGGAATCGAATTTGCGCCTCAAAGGCTGTACAACCGTGCGGAGGAGGAACGAACCGTCAGCAACATGATAATCCTTGTGAAGGTATTCTCCTATGGCTTTATCGCGTTGATTTCACTGATTTCGGTTGCGAATGTGTTCAACACCGTGTCAACCAATGTTGCACTGCGCCGCCGTGATTACGCAATGCTCCGTTCGCTCGGAATGACGAACAGGGGAATAAACCGAATGATGAACTATGAATGCCTGCTCTACGGAACGCGTTCGCTGTTGTTCGGTTTCCCGCTTTCGGTCGGCATGACCTACCTTTGCTACCTGTCCGCAGCGGAGGCTGCACAGATGAGCTTCACAATGCCGTGGACGGCGGTTGCGATTGCTGTAGTGAGCGTTTTCATGGTTGTGTTTGTTTCCATGCTGTACTCAACAAGCAGGCTGAAGCGCGAAAACCCGGTTGATGCACTGAAGGATGAAAACATCTGATCGAAACAGTTATGATTGACAGACTGTGAATCAAAAAAATAACCGACTGTACCGCAATGTATGCGGCGCAGTCGGTTTTGTTCAAAATAAAGCTGATTTCGTTGTTTCTATATTGCGGAATGGTTATTTGCAGTGCGTCTCGTTGTATTTCTTAATGCCGAGAGCCAACAGGTCCATGGCGCGCTCAAGATCCTTCTGCTTGAGGACGTAAGCAATGCGAATCTCGTTCAGACCCTTGCCGGGGGTTGCGTAGAAGCCCTCGCCGGGAGCAAACATAACCGTGTCGCCGTTGTCATCAAAGTCGGTGAGCAGCCATTTCTGGAAGGTATCCGCATTGTCAACGGGCAGTGCAGCCATCATGTAGAACGCACCCTGCGGTTCCTTAACAACGACGCCGGGGATTTCGAGCAGCTTATTGTAGCAGGTGTCGCGGCGGAGTTTGTATTCCTTGCGAACAGCATCGAAATAGTCGGAATCAACGCTGTAAAGCGCGGCGGAAGCGATCTGATCAAGGGTTGCAACGGAAAGCCTTGCCTGACAGAACTTCATGAGGTTCTGCTGAAGCTCCTTGTTGCGGGTGATAATGGTTCCGATACGTGCGCCGCAGGCAGAGAAACGCTTGGATACGGAGTCGATGATAACGGCGTTTTCGTTGATATCTTCGAACTGTCCGATGGTTGCAAGCTGCTCGCCGCCGTAAACGAATTCACGGTAAACTTCGTCGCCGATAACAAACAGGTTGTGTTCTTTTGCGACATCCGCAATGGTGCGCAGCTCTTCATGAGTCAGAACAACGCCGGTGGGGTTGCCGGGGTTGGTGAACATGATTGCGCGGGTGTTTTCGTTGATAAGAGCCTCGAGCTTTTCGCGGAAAGCATAGCGATAACCGCCTTCGGGGGAGGTGGTCAGGGGGCGAATGGTGCCGCCTGCACTCTTGATGAAGGTGTTGTAGTTGGGGTAGAAGGGTTCGGGGATGATAACCTCGCTGCCGTCGTCAAGAATGCTGAGCATCAGCATCTGCAGCGCTTCGCTGCCGCCGGTGGTGATAAGGATATCGCTCTCTTCATAGTGAATGCCGAGTTTATCATAATAGTCCTGAACGGCTTTGATAAGCACGGGCAAACCGGGGGAAGGAGCGTATTCAAGAACGGGAAGCTCAAAATTGCGAACCGCTTCGAAATATGCGGGCGGGGTTGCGATATCGGGCTGACCGATATTCAAATGATAAATCTTTTTGCCGTTATTGGTTGCTGCAACGGCAAACGGATGGAATTTACGCATGGGGGAAAGGTTGCATGCCAAAGCCTTCTGCGAGATTTTCATGGAAGAAGCCTCCGAAAAAGTTTTTTTGAGGAAGAAAAAGCGGTGAAACAGCAGAAACGCCTTTTGCGCTGCCGCTCAGCCGAGGGAGTATCCTCATACGATGTGATTGTAGCATTTTTTTCGGGTTTGTGCAACAATGTTTGCGCCGAAAAAAGGTATATTTGAAGGAAAAGTGTTTTTATGCAAAGCACCTGCAACACTCATATATATCTGCAAAAACGTGTGTTTAAAAGATAAAATAGTATTTCACAACGGCATGTGCAGCCGATAGGGTTAAGAGAATATTACAAAAGGGGTATTTAAACCGGCATTCCATTGTGGTATAATAACGCGAAATGTGGATATGCGAAAGGATACTGTTTGCAAATGATCGTTGTCATACCTGCATATGAGCCGGATGAAAAGCTTTTGCGTCTTGTGGACGAACTGAAGCAGCAAACGGACTATAAAATCATTATTGTTGACGACGGCAGCAAAAATGCGGAAAGCAAAGATGTTTTTTCAAAGCTTGAAGCGGATTCCGCTGTTACTCTGCTGCACCATAAAGTCAACCGCGGCAAAGGCCGCGCAATGAAGACTGCGTTTGAATACATAAAGGATGCGGGGTTTTCCGATGACGGTATAATAACCGTTGATGCGGACGGGCAGCACCTTATAAAAGATATCGTGGCAGTCAGTGAAACCTGGGCAAAGAACCCGAATGCGCTTGTTCTCGGCAGCAGACGTTTTTCCGGCAAGGTACCGCTCCGCAGCAGATTCGGCAACGGCGTGACACGCGGCGTGTTTGCGATTTCAACCGGTGTTCGCGTTTACGACACGCAGACGGGGCTTCGTGCGTTTTCAACCGAAAAGCTTGACGACATGCTCAAAATCGGCGGCGAACGCTATGAATACGAGATTAATCAGCTCCTGACATGCACCAAAACGCATGTGCCGATAATCGAGCACACCATAGAGACCGTGTATCTTAATAAGAATGAGACTTCTCATTTCAACACTGTAAAGGATTCATGGCGGATATACAAAACGATTTTTACGTTCGTTTTTTCAAGCTTTGTCAGCTGGGCTGCGGATTATATCCTTCTGCTTGTGTTCAATGCGATACTCGGCGGCATTACGGGCGGTGCGGCGGTCAGGCTTCTGTCATTTGATCTTCCGCCAAAGTTCTTCGCGCTTGTCGGAGCACGCACGATAAGCTCCTTGCTGAATTACTTCCTTAATCAGCGGCTTGTTTTTCAAACAAAGTCCAAGGGCAGTGTACTGCGCTATTACATCCTTGTTGCGGCGCTTTTTGCGTTGAACTACGGTCTGCTTCAGCTTATGGGAAAAATCGGCATCGCGCTCTGGCTTGCCCAGATAATCGCACAGCTTGTGATTTACCCGCTGAGCTTTGTAATTCAACGAAAATTTGTTTTTTGCGAGAAAAATACCGCAGCATAAAACATTGCGGTGTCGGGCGGTTCATGCCGTGTAATTTTAAGGAGATAATATATGAAAGCAAATAAGGCAAAAATTATTCTTGTTGTTGTTTTGGATATAGTATTTTTTGCGGCAATACTGTTGTCGTTTGCATGGTTTCATCATGCAAAGCCGCAGAAGCTTTCACCGACGAGAACATTCGACCCGAGGGTTTCGCCTTCCCCGAGTCCGTCGCCGGATTATTGGATTCCGAAAGACACACCTGCTGCCGGTGAAACACCGGATCCGTCGGCGTCCGCCCAACCCACCCCTGAACCGAACGATCTGCTTCGCGGAAAGTATTCCGAAAAGTTCACTTCCGGTGAGGTAATCCGAGATGAGAACGGCTATCGCAGCGGAAATGTATGTGTTGAGATGAGCAAACACACTATGACCGTTCAGGGGCAGCCCGTATGCTACTATGTTGCCGACATTTACATAAAGGATATTACAAGCCTTCGCTGCGCAATTTCCGATTCGCCGGACAGGGATGAATGGGTGACGGAGCTTGCAGGCAAGAACAATGCAATCGTTGCAGCTTCGGGCGACTTCTTTGTTTTCAAGCGGAGCGGACTTGCGATTCGAAACGGACAGGTTTACCGCGAGGAGCTGAACAGAAGTCAGGATGTTTGCGTTGTTTATTCCGACGGCACAATGGCAACTTATTTTGCCGGTTCGGTGGATTTAGATTCGATTTATGCTAAAAACCCGTATCATGCGTTTTCGTTCGGCCCAAAGCTTTTGAACAACGGCGAACCGATGACGGAATTCAACACGAGTGTTGCAACATGGAATCCGCGCTGCGCGATAGGTTATTATGAACCGGGGCATTACTGTCTTGTTGTTGTTGACGGAAGGCAGAGAGGCTATTCCCTCGGGCTTGAAATGACAGAGCTTTCAAAGCTCATGAAACAGCTTGGCTGCACGGAGGCATACAACCTTGACGGAGGCATGACCGCTATGATGGCATACGGTACTGAGCTTTACTCACAGCCCTGCGGCGGCGGCAGACAGAATTGCGACATTGTTTATGTTGCGGAACCGCTGTCCTGAGCGTTCGGATTCGAAACGGAAACTGAAAACTACTTGAAATTTAAAATTTAACGGGGAAATAATAATGAGAAAATCACTCTTCAATTTCAATAACAAACGCCGCGTGTTCCGCGTGCTGCTCTCTCACCTGACGGCAATGCTCGCATTGCTCGTGCTGATTTGCTTCGTTATCGACAGGTTCAACACGGCAATGGCATTTATGGACAGTGAACTTTCAAAGTGGTATATTGCGGTGCTTGCAGTCCTTGCACTCATATCATCGATACTTAACATCGTTGCGTTGTGGGTAAATCCCGACAAAATGAAGAAAAATCGAACGCCCGACAACCATTGACGGTGCAAAACGGCGTTACCATTTGTGGATATAATTATGACTGTATGAAAAATAAAACAAAGATTTTACTTGTTGTTACGGCGGATATTCTTGTTTTTGCGATTATACTGCTGTCTTTCGCATGGTTTCATCATGTTAAACCGCAAAAATTTGATGCGAACCATGCGTTCCCTCTGCCGGAAAAACGTGAAAACCTTCTGCACGGCAAATATGAAGATAAGTTTACCGCTGACGGAAGCATTCAAAAAACCGAGAATTCCTATCGCAGCGGTAAACTTATCTTCATATTTGCCGTGCAGAAGGTTTTCACGGCAATGTATCCGTTGAGATTTTGAGCCGGGATATTACCGTCGGCGGCTATCCCGTGCACTACTACATGGCGGATATTTACATTAAGGACATTTCAAGCCTTCGCAGTGCGGTGTCGGAAGAGTCCGACAGGAGGGAGCGTGTTGAAAGCCTTGCTGCAAAACATAATGCAATAGTTGCAACTTCCGGCGATTTTTTTGTTTTCAAACAGAGCGGGCTTGAGATTCGCAATGGGTATGTCTATCGCGAAACAATAAATAAAACGCAGGACGTATGCGTTATTTATCAGGACGGCACGATGGAAACCATACTTGCGGGTTCGGTGAACCTTACCGCTGTTTATCGCAAAAAACCGTATCACACTTTCTCATTCGGTCCGAAGCTGCTGAACGGCGGCCAACCTATGGAGGAATTTAACACGAGTGTTGCAAACTGGAATCCCCGCTGTGCGATCGGCTATTACGAGCCGGGTCACTATTGCCTTGTGGTTGTTGACGGAAGACAGGAAGGGTACTCCATGGGGCTTTCAATGAAGGAACTTTCAAAGCTGATGTTTGATCTCGGCTGCAAGGAAGCATATAATCTTGACGGCGGCGAGACAGCAATGATGGCTTTTGACGGAGAACTGACTTCAAAGCCCAGCAACGGGGGAAGAGAAAACTGTGATATCGTGTATATAGGTGAACCGCTCGAATAAAGCTGCACGCAGAAACCATTCGGAAGATTCAGAATCATACATGGATGCCGCACCGGCGTTTCGGCGCGGCATTTTGAACAATTATATGCTAATATATGCTTATTAAAACACGGAGACCGACCGATGCTGTATATATCAAGATTTGAATTTCCGGATGTCGAAACCGAGACAGATTTCCGATTCGGGTTGAAAATGACATGCTATGATTCAATCTATCCGTTCGGCGTTCTTTCAGAAAAAGGACTGACGCAGCTTGATTTTGAAGATATAACGCTGCTTTGCGGCGGCAACGGCACAGGAAAGACAACCGCACTCAATATCATTGCAGAGAAACTGAAGCTGACAAGGGCATCGTTGTATAATCGCAGCTGCTTTTTCGAGCGTTACCTTGAGGATTGCAGTTTTATATGCGAACTTGAAATCACTCCGCACAGCAGGATTATCACGAGTGACGATGTATTTGATTTTATGCTTGATCTCCGCAGCCTGAACAGCGGGGTTGACAGGCGGCGCGATGAACTGTTTGATGAATATCTTTCACTAAAACACAAAAAATCAAGTGTTCGTTCACTTGAGGATTATGAGGCTCTTAAGCGGCTCAACACGGCGCGCAGCAAGACCGCTTCGGAATTTACTCGCAGGAGCTTGCCGGCAGGCTTGCGCGAACGGTCAAACGGGGAAAGCGCATTCATGTATTTCCAAAACAAAATTGAGGAAAATGCTCTGTATCTGCTGGATGAACCCGAAAACAGTCTTTCTCCGGAAAAACAGATTGAACTGCTTCAGCTTATTGAGGACAGCGCAAGGTATTTCGGATGCCAGTTTATAATTGCGACTCATTCCGCGATTATGCTTTCCGCCCGAAACGCAAAGATTTATGATTTTGATTCATTCCCGGTGGGAGTTTGCGCATGGCAGGATATTCCGAGTGTTCGCTGTCAATATGAGTTTTTCAGAAAGCATGATGCCGAGTTTGAATAATCATCGGACGGAACCATGCAGAAAAATCGGCAAATTTAAATCTCACGAAAATAAGTCATTCGGAGTATTTCAGACATTAATCAGCAAATTCATAGCCGTCACTCGGCGAGGGCTGCCTGCCTGTTTCATCGAACAAAAGCCTTCCGATGAGCGAATCGGACCTTGCGCCCTGCTCGATGAACCATTCTGACGGGATATAAATCGTCGGTTCGATTGTCGGATCGGCGATAAGTTCATATTTTCGATAGCAGAGCAAAATTCCGCAGTCATAGAACATGAACATGCGATCCGAATAAATCGGTTCAGGCAGACAAATGACAGTATCACCAAAATTCGAAACTGCGGTTTCGTATGCTTTTTTACCGAAATCTGCCGCAAAATCATCGCTGAACGCAACACCGAAACAATCGTCAACGGAAAGAATCCGTCCCGATAAGATGTCTATGTTTATCGGTCTTGTTTCAAAAACCGCATATCCGTTAACGGTCGGAACATCATAATCCGCATTGAGTTGTTCGAAGGGAACATAAACGCACATTTTGATTGAAAGCAGGTCGTTATCATTGTACATAACATCGTAAGTTATGTACCTGTCAGCAGGCTGCTCACGCGCATATTCCACGAAGGCTGTTTTCACGGCAGCGTTCACAAGGACGGAGTTTCTGCAAACGAAAACAGGACATACGACATAGCAGCCGGATGTTCTCACATGCTCCTCAAACCCGACATATGGCGTTTGGCTTTCCGAAGGCTGATTTTCGGGAACATCGGCCGTCGGCTGAACCGATGCAGCGGAGAAAACGTTCACACCGACAGCGGATGATGCACCGGAGGCGGCGGAAAGCGTGAAATATGAACCCGACCGCTCCCTTACGTTGTGCATCTGCGGTTGTGCCGTTTGCGTGTCGAAACGGATTTGCTGCGATTGAGCATATGTTGAACAGGCGAAACAAGGCAAAACCGCAGCGGCCGCTGTCAGCATTGCAAAGAATCCCGCCGCAATGCGCGGAATGCGGCGGATAGTGTATTGTGTTTTTGTGTTGAGATTCATATCGAATGCCTCGCCGAACATATGCCTGATGCAGCTCAACGACCGAATAAGCCTGCCCTTTTATGTGCAGTTTACTTAATAATCATAAGCTCGCTGTCCGAAATCGCATGCTCAATCATTTCGGAGAAATCAACCTTTGCTTCGCTTGCGCGCAAATCCTCAAGCACAGGTTTTGTCACGGGATGCTTGGGAACAAACACGGTGCAGCAATCCTCATAGGGAAGGATGCTTGTTTCGTATGTTCCGATTTTCCTTGACAGATCCATAATATCATCCTTGTCGAAACCGATGAGCGGACGGAAAACAGGCATGGTCACGGCGTCGTTGGTGACGCAAAGGCTTTCAAGCGTTTGACTTGCAACCTGTCCGAGAGCTTCGCCCGTGATGAGTGCACGTGCGCCTTCCTTTTCGGCAATGCGCTGCGCAATCTTCATCATAAGCCGGCGCATGATGACGGTGGTCTCTTTACTCGGACATTGCTCGTAGATGGTCATTTGGATATCTGTGAAAGGAACAAGGTGCAGCCGGATCGGACCTGCATAGCGTGAAAGCAGGCGGGTCAGGTCAACAACTTTGTCACGGGCGCGCTCGCTTGTGTAGGGATA
>OGGJ01003114.1_pt1 | contig 10763 bp, 8 predicted proteins | sample 1571071 | NCBI WGS metagenome assembly OGGJ01 (sample SAMEA2581954, study PRJEB24529) | metagenome | biome: Human gut stool | place: China | collected 2011
AATGTAATAAATAGCAGTGCAAATAAAAACAATGCGGCTGTCCGACAAAAAGAACCATCGGTAGCTTGCTATCATAGATAATAAACTAAAAGATATAACAGAAGTACATCAAATACAAGACTTTTTCTACAAGCTAAAATCCGACAGCAAGTAACGCCGTCGGATTCTTTTACTTCTTCCCTTTTATCTTATCCCAATACACCTTTGACTGCTGTTCGAATTTGTTATCACCGAACGTATAATAGACCCTGTCCTTTATAGCGTCGGGCAGATACTGTTGTTTTACATAATGATCCGGATAGTCGTGCGGATAAAGATAATGCTGACCCTTCACCGCATTGCCCTCTCCGTCATAATGCTTGTTCTGAAGCTGTCGGGGTATATCTCCTGTTTTGCCGTCCTCAACATCCTGCATAGCGGCATTTATACCGAGATACGCACTGTTGGACTTCGGCGATGTTGCAAGCAGAACGACCGCTTCACCGAGCGGTATCCTCGCCTCAGGAAGTCCAAGCTGTAACGCACTGTCAACGCAAGCCTTAACTATCGGCACCGCCATAGGATACGCAAGCCCTATATCCTCGCTTGCTATAACAAGCAGCCGCCTGCAAAGCGAGGTAATATCACCTGCCGCAAGCAAACGTGCCGCATAATGAAGCGCCGCATTTTCATCCGAGCCTCTTATCGACTTCTGCAGCCCCGACAGAATATCATAATGATGATCGCCGTCACGGTCGTAGTTCATACTGCTCTTCTGCGTAAGCAGCTTTGCGGTTTCCATCGTCACCGTATCGCCCTCGCTCGAAAGACAGCAAAGCTCAACCGTATTCGCCGCCTTTCTCACATCACCGCCGCAGCCGTAAGCAATATGGCTTACAACGCCTTCCTCAAGCGTGAACTGCGTGTGCATCTCCTCGCCCATAAGCCTGAATGCACGTTCCACCGCAGGAAGTATATCCTCCGCCGTCACCTGCTTGAATTCAAATACGGTACAGCGTGAAAGAACAGCACTGTATACATAGAAATACGGATTCTCCGTCGTAGATGCGATCAGCGTTATTTCTCCGCTCTCGATATATTCGAGCAGTGTCTGCTGCTGCTTTTTATTGAGATATTGTATCTCGTCAAGGAAAAGCAGAATTCCGCCTGCCGCACCGAATGTTCCTAAATTCGCAACAACGTCCTTTATGTCCGATGTCGATGCCTGCGTACCGTTCAGCCTGTACAGGCTCATACTTGTTTTTTGGGCGATAATATTCGCCACAGTGGTTTTGCCCACTCCCGAAGGCCCGTAGAATATCATATTGGGTATCTTTCCCCTGCTGATGATATTGTAAAGCGGTTTTCCCTGCGCTAAGATGTGCCTTTGTCCAACAACCTCATCAAGCGTCGAAGGACGTATTCTGTCTGCTAACGGCATAATTCATCTCCTGTAAAATATAAGCCTCCGCCCGTCACAGAGCGGAGGCTGAAATACCATATTACCTTATCCGTCGTTCTTGTGCTTTTCAAGTAAAGCGCTTATCTTCTGGTGAGGATCAATTACCTTGCTGATAGACATATCGTGGTTAAGAGCCATAATCAGATATGACAGATACTTCGACACGTCAACCTCGCAGAACCATTCCCTGCTGAGCAGTTCGGGCGTTCTGTAGGAAAGGTTTGTACCGAACACATAGTCGATCTTGCCGTCGGCATAGGCCTTGTCAAACGCTTCAAGACCGTTTGTGAAGATAGGATATGTCGCATATGCAAAAATTCTCTTTGCGTTACGCTTCTTAAGCTCGATAGCAATATCAAGCATAGATTCGCCCGATGAAATAATATCGTCCGCAATGAACACGTCCTTGCCCTCTACCGAGTTACCGAGATATTCGTGAGCTACGATAGGGTTACGACCGTTTACTACCTGCGAATAGTCACGTCTTTTATAGAACATACCGAGATCTACACCCAGTACAGATGAATAGTACATATTTCTGTTGAGCGCACCTTCATCGGGGCTGACAACCATAAAATGATCCTTATCCATCTTGAAGTCATTTACATACTTGAACAGAGCCTTCAGCACCTGATATGTGGGGATTATATTATCAAAGCCCATCAGGGGAACTGCGTTGCATACTCTGGGGTCGTGAGCGTCAAACGCAATGATATTGGAAACGCCCATATTCTGAAGCTCCTGAAGCGCTACAGCGCAGTCAAGCGACTCTCTGTAGTTTCTTCTGTGCTGTCTTCCGCCGTAAAGTATAGGTGTGATAACGTTGATACGGTGAGCCTTACCGCCGATAGCCTGTATGATACGCTTGAGGTTCTGGAAGTGATCGTCGGGCGACATACGGTTCATTCTGCCGAACAGCGGATATTCAAGGCTGTAGTTGCCGAAATCGGCAATAATATAAACATCATAACCTCTTACAGTGTTCTTGATAAGAGCCTTACCGTCACCGGAAGAAAATCTGGGGCATTCGTTCTCAATGAGAAAATTATCATAATCGTAGCCTGCTTCCCTTGACCACGTTACAAGGTAATCGTTGACCTTCTTGCCAAGCTCCTCAGAACCGGGTATAGCAATAAGTCCGAGCGGAGCTACTCTCTCCGAGTGATTAAAAATAATATCTCTTGCAGATGCTGTCATTTACAAATTCCTTTCTATATTCAACAATTAACCGATATTTTATACAACACGAAAACGAGGGAATCAATCTCTCGTTCTCGCTCATATGCAATTATTCGTACAGAGGGTACTTTCTGCAGATTTCAGTTACTGTTTCTCTTACCTTGTCTGCGCTGTTATCAAAGTCGGTCGCAGTAAGATAGATGCACTGTGCAATCTGCTTCATATCGTCTTCCTTTAATCCTCTTGTGGTAACCGCAGGTGTACCGATGCGCACGCCGCTCGTTACGAAAGGACTCTGAGGATCGTTGGGTATAGCATTCTTGTTAACTGTGATATACACCTCGTCGAGCTTCTTCTCAAGCTCTTTACCCGTGATATTGAAAGGCTGGAGGTCAACAAGCATAAGGTGGTTGTCTGTACCGCCCGATACAAGATTGAATCCCTTTTCAAGCAGAGAATCGGCAAGAACGGATGCGTTCTTCACAATCTGCTTTGCATACTCGGTAAATTCGGGCTTCAGCGCCTCGCCGAAGCAAACAGCTTTAGCGGCGATAACGTGCATTAAAGGTCCGCCCTGTATGCCGGGGAATATAGCCTTGTTGATCTTCTTTGCAAGCTCCTCGTCATTTGTAAGGATAAGTCCGCCGCGAGGTCCTCTCAGTGTCTTATGCGTTGTAGTAGTCACAACGTCTGCATAAGGCACGGGCGACATATGCTGACCGCCTGCAACAAGACCTGCAATGTGCGCCATATCTACCATAAGATATGCGCCAACTTCCTTAGCAATAGCCGAGAGCTTTTCAAAGTCAATTGCTCTGGGATATGCGCTCGCACCCGCAACGATCATCTTGGGCTTATTCTCCTTGGCAAGTGCAAGTATATTGTCGTAATTCAGTCTGCCGGTTTCCTCATCAAGTCCGTAAGGTACGAAGTTGAAGTATTTGCCCGAAATGTTAACGGGAGAACCGTGTGTAAGGTGTCCGCCGTGAGCAAGGCTCATACCCATTACCGTGTCGCCGGGATTCAGCAGTGCAAAATAAACCGCCGTGTTAGCCTGTGCGCCGGAGTGAGCCTGGACATTCGCATACTTTGCTCCGAACAGCTTGCAGGCACGTTCAATAGCGATATTCTCAACTATATCAACGTCCTCGCATCCGCCGTAATAACGCTTGCCGGGGTATCCCTCAGCATACTTGTTCGTAAGAACGCTTCCCATAGCCGCCATAACAGCAGGAGAAACGATATTCTCACTTGCAATAAGCTCAAGATTTCTTTTCTGACGGGCAAGCTCCTTGTCCATTGCGTCAGCAACATCGGGATCTATTCCCTTGAGAAAGCCGATCGTGTCAACTAAATTACTGTACATTTCATTTTTCCTTTCGGTTATTTTAAGCACGCTCTCAGAGCGGCTTTAATTACTTCTGCTTGGAAGTGAATCCTTCCCAGTCCTTAAGGAACCTGTCGATACCGTTGTCGGTAAGGGGGTGCTTAAGCATCTGGAGAAGTACGTTCATAGGAACGGTTGCAATATCACATCCGAGTCTTGCCGCCTGTGTAACGTGCATCGGGTTACGGATAGATGCGGCGATAATCTCTGTTTCAATGCCCTGTGCATTGAATATGTCAACGATCTCTTCGATAAGGTTCATGCCTTCCATGCCTATATCGTCAAGTCTGCCGAGGAACGGGCTTACAAATGTAGCGCCTGCTCTTGCGGCAAGAAGTGCCTGAGCGGCTGAGAATACGAGAGTAACGTTTGTCTTTATACCCTTTGCGGTAAGCTGCTTGCAGGCCTTAAGACCCTCCTCGCACATAGGGAGCTTTATAACGATATTCTTATGTATAGCGGCAAGGGGCAGAGCCTCCTCGACCATCTTGTCTGCTTCAAGCGAAATTACTTCGGCTGAAACAGGACCGTCTACGATTTCTGTGATTTCCTTTACTACCTGCTTGAAATCTCTTCCCTCTTTAGCGATAAGAGAGGGGTTTGTGGTAACACCGCAGATAATGCCCATATCATTGGCACGTCTGATGTCATCAACGTTGGCTGTGTCGATAAAAAGTTTCATAGGTACTCCTTTCCGGTTAACCGGACTTAGCATAATATTCCTACGGATTACGGCAACACACAAAAGCCGTATTCCGTTACTGACAATATTGCAAATTATACATCAAGTGAAGCCAGCTCGTCAAAGTTTGCCTTCATAGCGGGATACAGCTTCTTGTAAAGCGCATATACCTTTTCGTACTTGGCACTGTTTTCAGCAATAGGCTCCTGTATCTTTTCGGGCTTGATTACCGCCTTGCACGCCTCGGGAACAGAACTGTATATTCCTGCGCCTACTGCCGCAAGAAGTGCAACGCCGAGTGCGGGGCCTTCCTTGTTTGCTGTAGTCTTTACGTTGCAGGCATAAAGATCTGCGAGCATCTGCCGCCACAGCGGTGATGTTCCGCCGCCGCCGCAAGCCATCATATCATCAATGCTTATATTCATCTCACGCATAACCTCAACACAGTCACGCAGTGAATAAGAAACGCCCTCCATAACGGCTCTGAGCATATCCTTCTTCTTGTGCATTGTGGAAAGACCTACAAATGCACCTCTTACGTTGGGGTCAAGGTGAGGTGTTCTCTCGCCGTTGAGATAAGGCATATAGAGCAGTCTGTTTGCACCTATAGGCACACTGTCGGCTTCCTTATCCATAAGGTAGTATGGGTCAACGCCCATAGAAGCGGCTGTTTCCATCTCGCTCCATGCAAAATTATCCCTGAACCACTTGAGCGACAGACCTGCGGACTGAGTAACGCCCATAACGTGCCAGCATCCCGGCACAGCACAGCAGAATGTATGTACTCTGCCCTTGGGGTCGATAGATATATCGGAAGTATGAGCAAACACAACGCCGCTTGAACCGATTGTTGTAAAAGCCTTACCGTCCTCTACTACGCCTGTTCCGACAGCGGCAGCCGCATTATCGCCTGCACCGCCGACTACGGGCGTACCCTCCTTAAGACCTGTAGCCTGCGCTACAGCCTTTGTAACGGTACCTGTTATCTCAGGGCTTTCATAAACCTTGGCAAGAAGCGACTTGTCGATACCGAGCTTAGTCAGAACCTCGTCAGACCAGCATCTGCCGGGAATATCAAGCAGCTGCATACCCGATGCGTCTGAAACCTCGGTAGCAAACTCGCCCGTGAGCATAAATCTTATATAGTCCTTGGGGAGAAGAATATGGCGGCACTTTTCATAATTTTCAGGCTCGTTATTCTTTACCCACATTATCTTTGCGGCTGTAAAGCCTGTTATAGCAGGGTTTGCGGTGATAGCGATAAGTCTGTCGTGACCTACCTTTTCGGTAATCTCGACAACTTCCTTTCCTGTACGCTGATCGCACCAGATAATGCTGTTTCTGATTACCTTGTTATCCTTGTCGAGCATTACAAGTCCGTGCATCTGTCCCGAAAGGCCTACGCCCTTTATCTCATCTGCGGGAACTCCGCTCTTTGCAACTACGTCACGGATGCTGTTCACACAGGCATTCCACCAGTCCGCAGGATCCTGCTCGGCATAGCCGTTGCAGGGAGTGTAAAGAGGATAATCGTAAAGCGCCGATGCAACAGGTGTGCCGTCCTCGCTGAAAAGCACTGTTTTTGTACCGGACGTACCTATATCGACACCGAGTATGTATGCCATATCTTTTCTCCTTATTTTAAAAAAACTTCATAGAATTTTACCGTGTAAAATCTTACACGCTCCTTACATAATTATAATCCATCACAACGCAGTTTGTCAATAGAGAAAACCGAAATATCGTCATTAAAAACGCCACCGCCGCCCGTTGAACTCAGCGGTCGGCAAAAGCGGTTGCATGATGCCGACAAAATGATTACAATCTTGTAACTTTTATTGACTTTGAGGGAAAATATTATATAATTTAATCAGAAAATACATTATTCCGTGGACAATCAGACGCTTTGAATTGTATTATATGCGAATACAGTACACGATTTGCTTACTGCGAAAGGAACTATTTATGAAACGAAAATTTACATCCTTCACATTAACAAGCGCAATACTCATATCAGCACTCTCACTCTCGGCTTGCCGGTCGGAAAAATCCCTCGAAACAACGGATCTTATGACAGGCATCAAAGCCGCAAGCCACGAAACCGTAAAACCCGACGATGCTTTTAAAAGCGCATACGGCAATTTCTCTGTTGAACTGCTTAAGAAATGCTTTGACGGCAAATCAAACACTCTTATCTCTCCACTGTCGGTATCATCCGCACTCACAATGACAGCAAACGGTGCAAACGGTCAGACCAAAGATGAAATGGAAAAGGTACTCGGGAGCGGAATGCCCCTTGACGAACTGAACAAATATCTTTCATCATTCAGCGGCTCGCTGACTTCCGGTGAGGGTTTCAAGCTGAAAAACGCAAATTCGATATGGTTTATCAAAGACAACAATTTCAATGTGAACAATGAGTTTTTACAGACCAATGCCGACTTTTACCACGCCGAAATATACAAACGTGCATATAACAGCGAGATTGTGAACGATATCAACAATTGGGTCAGTGAACATACAGACGGTATGATCGACAAGCTTCTTGACAACGGCGATGCGCTTTCAAATATTGCACTTATCAACGCAACAGCATTTGATGCCAAATGGGAAAACTACTACTATGACAACTTTGTTGAAGACGGAACGTTCACAGACGCTAACGGCAACGAGCAGTCAGTCACAATGCTGATTTCCGAAGAAAGCGAATACATAAACGGCGATAACTGCACAGGCTTTATCAAGAAATATAAAGGCGGTAAGTACGGTTTCGCCGCAATTCTCCCCGACAGCAATGTTTCTATATCGAATTTTGTCGGTTTGCTCAATGGAGATAAGCTTTTCAAAATGTTGCAGAATGCCGAAAGCACTAATGTTGTTGCTAAAATGCCGAAGTTTGAGTACGAATACAGCGCCGAACTCAGTGAAGCATTGAAAGCTCTCGGTATGCCTACAGCCTTTTCCGACAGTGCTGATTTTTCGGGTATTTCGGGTGATAAACTTCTCATCAGTGATGTACTACACAAAACGAAGATATCCGTTACCGAAGAAGGTACAAGGGCTGTCGCCGCAACAGGCGTGGTTATGTCCGCCGCTCCGGACGGCGACAAGCAGGTAATCCTGAACCGCCCGTTTATGTATATGATACTCGACAACGAAACGATGCTGCCGCTGTTTGCAGGCGTGTATACAGGTATATGATAAATGACGGTGCATAAACCGTCTATCGAAAGGAGAATAGTATGAAAAGAAGAATTTTATCAGCAATAATCGCAGGTTCACTCATCGCGTCAACTCTCACCCTCTCGGCTTGTCAGTCGGAAAAATCCCTCGAAACAACGGATCTTATGACAGGCATCAAAGCCGCAAGCCACGAAACCGTAAAACCCGACGATGCTTTTAAAAGCGCATACGGCAATTTCTCTGTTGAACTGCTTAAGAAATGCTTTGACGGCAAATCAAACACTCTTATCTCTCCACTGTCGGTATCATCCGCACTCACAATGACAGCAAACGGTGCAAACGGTCAGACCAAAGATGAAATGGAAAAGGTACTCGGGAGCGGAATGCCCCTTGACGAACTGAACAAATATCTTTCATCATTCAGCGGCTCGCTTACATCAGGCGAGGACTTCAAGCTGAAAAACGCAAATTCGATATGGTTCAGAGATGAAGAAAACAGACTTACCGTTGAAAAGGACTTTTTGCAGAAAAATGCGGATTATTTCGGTACGGCGATATACAAGCGTGCATTTGACAACGCAACGTGCAAAGAGATCAACAATTGGGTAAGCAACAATACCGACGGTATGATAAACAACATACTTGACAGCATTCCGGACGAAGCGATAATGTATCTTATAAACGCCGTCAGCTTTGATGCAGAATGGGGAAATGTCTACAAGGAAAATGACATTTCGGACGGAAAATTCACAAATTCCGAAGACAAGCTGATGAATGTCACAATGATGCATTCAACCGAAAGCATTTATCTTGAAAGCGACGGCTGTAAAGGCTTTATCAAGCAGTATAAGGGCGGGAAATACAGCTTTGCGGCTTTACTTCCCGATAATGATATAGCCTCATTCATATCCTCCTTATCCGGAGAAAAGCTCTGCAGGATATTAAGCAGTACCGAAAGCTGCAGCGTAGAAACAAAGCTCCCGAAATTCAGCTATGAATATTCAGACACACTGAACAACGCTTTGTCACAGCTTGGTATGCCGACGGCTTTTGACGAGATTAATGCGGATTTTTCGGGCATCGGTAAATCAACCGTAGGCAATATATCCATCGGCAAAGTGATTCACAAGACTAAAATCGAGGTAAACGAGAAAGGTACTAAGGCAGGTGCCGCCGCTCTTGTAGAAATGGTTGACAGTGCGTGTGCGCTTACAGAAAAGCAGGTAATTCTTAACCGCCCGTTTATGTATATGATACTCGACAACGAAACGATGCTGCCGCTGTTCGCAGGCATATATACAGGCGTATAACGCACAGAAATTGTATAATCTGCATAATCCGAGCTATAATATTTTCTTGACTTTTGGAGTATGTATGCTATAATTTAATTAGCAGAAAACAACAAATCTTTCAGGAAAGGCTGGATGTACAAATGGCAAAGCGCAGAATAGGTATACTGACGAGCGGAGGCGACTGCCCCGGACTTAACGCTACTATAAGAGGTGCGGCAAAAGCCTGTTACTCCATGTTCGGCGAGGACAACGTTGAGATAGTCGGCATATCCAACGGTTTCCACGGTCTGATCCATAATAACTGCCGTATAATGAAGCCGGAGGATTTTTCCGGCATACTCACTCAGGGCGGAACGATACTCGGCACAAAGCGTACACCATATAAGATGATGCAGGTAATAGAGGCGGATAATATAGACAAGGTCGCTGAAATGAAAGCCACCTATAAACAGCAGAAGCTCGACTGCATACTGACACTCGGCGGCAACGGAACTCATAAGACAGCAAATCTTCTTTCCGAAGAGGGTCTGAATATAATCGGACTTCCCAAAACCATAGATAACGATATATGGGGAACAGATGTTACATTCGGCTTCCACACCGCAGTAGATATAGCGACTGAGGTAGTTGACAGAATACACACGACTGCTACTTCCCACAGACGTATTATGGTAATCGAGATAATGGGCAACAAGGCAGGCTGGCTGACGCTTTATTCAGGTATCGCAGGCGGTGCGGATATTATTCTTATCCCCGAGATTCCTTATGATATTGATAAAGTCATCGACGCTTGCGAAAAACGTGCGCAGTCCGGAAAGACATTCTCTATAATTGCGGTTGCAGAGGGTGCAATGGATATTGCAGAAGCCGCTATGAAGAAAAAGGAACGTGCAAAAAAACGTGCCGAAGCTGGTGAAACAACAGTTACAAACCGCATAGCAAAGCAGATTGAAGCCGCAACAGGCTTTGAGTCAAGAACAGTTGTTCCCGGTCATATATTAAGAGGCGGTTCGCCCTCCGCTTATGACAGAGTGCTTGCAACAAAGTTCGGTGCAAGAGCCGCAATGCTTATAAAGCAGGAAAAATACGGCTACACGGTCGCAAAAATCGGCAGTAAGATTTCCGAAAACAAGCTGTCCGATGTCACGATGAAGACAAAATTCGTTCCCGAAAATGACGAGCTTGTCATCACAGGAAAAAGCATCGGCGTATCCTTCGGCGACTAAAGGCAACGCCTTTAGGAAGTTCCGCCTTTTGAAATGTTTAAGCTATCCGCAGGATAACGAAACGGCGGGGCGGCAATGCGCCTCTTCAAGTTCCGCCTTTGGAATTGTTATTGTTCAGCTAAAGTTGTTGAACGGCGGAATTACACAAAGCAATAAAGCAGATAAGCGGTCACAGTGCAATGCTGTGACCGCTTTCAGTCTATCGAAAAAACGATTGTTATTAAAGCCACACAGTGAGAAATATCGCCAATACCGCTTAAAACACTTTTCATATCTACAAGGCATTAATAGTTTCGTGAGTGCATCTGTACAACTGCTCTGACATTGACCTTTCAAAAAAACGCTACTAACCTGAGATATATGTACTAACCTG
>OGGJ01003121.1_pt1 | contig 10739 bp, 10 predicted proteins | sample 1571071 | NCBI WGS metagenome assembly OGGJ01 (sample SAMEA2581954, study PRJEB24529) | metagenome | biome: Human gut stool | place: China | collected 2011
GCCTGGTCCCAGGCGCCGGACACCGCCTCCATCAGCGGCACCGGTTACCTGGTGTCGGTGCGGCACCCCTTGTTCGTGCCCCAGGAGGACCGGGAGGTCACGGTGTATGCCCGCATCGAATCCATTCTGCCGGTGATGCTGGAGCCGGTGATATAAGGGGGGGGAGCGCTATGCCTGCAACGCCTGTGGTCCCGGAGACCATTACCGTACACCTGGGCCCGCCGGGGTCCTCGGCCCGGAACGTGGAGGTGCCCTTTGCCGCCTATATCAAGAACGTGGCCTCCCACGAAATTTACCCCACCTGGCCGGAGAACGCAATCCGGGCCAACATCCTATGCCCTGAACCGGGTGTATACCGAGTATTACCGCACCCGGGGGTACGACTATGACATCACCAGCACCACCCAGTATGACCAGGCCTATGTGGACGGCGGCGACGTTTTCGAGAACATCAGCCAGATCGTGGACGACAGCTTCAACAACTATATCGTCCGGCAGGGCAGCGTGGAGCCGCTGTTTGCCCAGTTCTGCGACGGAGTGCGGACCCAGTGCGGGGGACTGTCCCAGTGGGGCAGTGTGGACCTGGCCCGGGACGGCATGAACCCCTATGAGATTCTGCAATACTACTACGGAGGGGATATCAGCATTGTGTTCAACGCTCCGGTAGGGGGGAACGTGCCCTCCTATCCCGGGCGGCCTCTGCGCCGGGGGGACGTGGGCAACGACGTGCTGCTTCTCCAGCGGCAATTGAGCCGCATCCGCCGGAACTATCCGGCCATTCCGGAGATTCCGGAGCCGTCCACGGTGTTCGATGTGCCCATGGAGGAGGCGGTGAAGTCCTTCCAGCAGATCTTCAACCTGACCCCGGACGGCGTCGTGGGCAAGGCCACCTGGTACAAGATCAAGCAGATCTATAACGGCGTCAAGGGCCTGTCGGAGCTGTCCGGCGAGGGGCTGACCATCTCCGAGGTGCAGAGGCAGTATACCGAGGCCCTGCGGCTGGGGGACAGCGGCCTGGCGGTGCGGACGGTGCGGTTTTTCCTGGCTTTTCTGGGATATTTCCTGCCGGAACTGCCGCCCATCCGGCTCAGCGATGTCTTTGACCAGGAGATGCTGGACGCCGTGTACGCCTTCCAGAGCTACGCGGGCCTGACCACCGACGGGGTGGTGGGCCGGGACACCTGGAACGCCCTGCGGCGGGCCTATGAGGACGTGCTGGAGGACCTGCCGGAGGACTATCAGCAGTTTGCCCGGGAGATTTATCCGGGGCGGTTCATCGTCCTGGGGGACCGGGGCGACACGGTACTGTTTTTGCAGCAGCAGCTGAATCGCATTGCGGCCCAGGACCCGGATATTCCCGCCGTGGCGGAGGACGGCATTTTCGGCCGGGGTACCCAGGCCGCTGTGCTGGCCTTGCAGCGAAAGCTGGGCATCGACCCCACCGACGCGCAGATCGACGAGATGGCCCGCCGCTGTCTCGAGGCTTCCGGCTCCGCCCTCGGCTCGGCCAAAAAACTCGATCTCGACGACATGATCGCCATCTACCACGCCGCCAACCACTAAGAAACTTTTTCTCATCTCCGCCCGGCACAGAGTATTCTGCTTACTCTGTGCCGGGCATTTCGTTGTCTTTTGTGTGCTTCATCTCGCTTTTTGGCAAAGAAGCGGCAAAGAGATGAGAAAAACAAGAGCAGTTGCCTGAACTCGAAGTATAAACGAAGCGCACCCCTTCTCCACACAGAAGCAGAAGGGGTGCGCTTTTCTATGTCTGCCGAAAGTTTTCAACAACACAAAACTTCATCCTCTCATCACAAATTTCCATTTCCCTTTTGGGAGGAGCTGTCTGCGAAGCAGACAGAGAGGGTGATCCATTCTTATAAAGAATAGATGTCTATAAAATTTCTATATTTTACAAAGGCTTCGTTTTGTGGTTTGATGGAGCCAGAACGATTCGTTTTGCTGCATCGGGGCCGTCAAACCTGCGTGAATGGGGTCGTTTCCTGCGTGAATCGCTGTGTCTAAGCCCCGATGGTTATGTTATAATATGGTCATAAGGGAGGAACTGAGGATGGAGCTTCGATTTGCGGTCGTGGAAGACCGCCTGCCCGACGCTCAGCGGTTGGAGAGCCTTTTGCGGCTGGCTTTCGGCGGCGGGCAACCATTGGTCTGTGACCATTATGAGAGCGGCGACGCCTTTCTGGCGGCGTTCCCCTCAAAAAATTATCAGGTCGTTTTTCTCGACATCTGCATGGAAGGCACCAACGGCATCGAGACGGCGCGCATCCTGCGCCGGGCCGACCCCGACCTGCTGCTGGTGTTCGTGACCTCGTCCCCAGAATACGTATGGGACGCATTCCCCGTCCACCCCTTCGACTATCTGCTCAAGCCCTACCGGGAAGAAAAGCTTTTTCAGCTGGCCGACGAGCTGCGGCGGGTGCTCTTCCGGGCCGAACCGGAGCTGGAAGTCCGCATCGCACGGCAGCAGGTACATCTCCCCCTGCGGAAGATCCAGTACGCCATGGCCCAGAACCACTACGTCCGCATCGTCAGCGACGACGGCGAGTGCCGGACCGTCTCCACCTTCTCCCAGGTGGAGCAGCTGCTGCGGGCGCAGGAGAACTTCATCGTCTGCAACCGGGGCGTCATCCTGAACATGGACAAGGTGCTCCGGCTGGACAGCGACTGCTTCGAGATGCTGGACGGCACCTGCCTGCCCGTGCGTCAGAAGGATAAGAACACCCTGTTCGCCCAGTTCACACAATATCAGTTCCGCCATATGCGGCGGGAGCTTTGACGCCGAGAGGAGGCCCGACCTTGGACTTTTCTTTATTTGGACGCTATTTTCTGGATCTCGCCGTCTTCTACCCGGGGGCATTCCTCTGCCTCGCGCCCCTGTGGGAGCATGTGAAGGCCCCCCGGCGCACCGCTGTGCTGGCAGCCACTCTCGTCACGGTCATCTGCCTTGCAGCGGCGGCCCTCTGCGCCATCTTCGAGCTGGACAGCAATATCCTGCTTCTGCCCACCCTGCTGGCGGCGTTCTGGCTGCTGCGCTGGCGGGTGGGTCCGGAAGTTTCCGTGAGCCAGACCGCCTTTCTCTTCGCCGTCTCCGGCGTCATGACGGCGGTCTGCTCCCTGCTTTCCGTGGTGCTCAACGCCCGGGCTGAGGTGGGCAACGACGCCCCGGCCTGTCTCGTCTCCACCTCCCTGCTCAAGCTGGGACTCTCGGCAGTGCTCTGCATCATCTTCTGGTTCACCGCCGTCCAGTGGAGCCGCTGGCTGCTGCGGGAGTACCGGGGCGAAGCCTTCTGGCAGTCGGCGTGGCCGCTGCCCACCATCTACGCGGCTTTCCTCGTCTTCTGTATGCCGCTGGACCCGGCCGTCGTGCTCATCAACCGTCTGATGATCATTTCTGTCCTGGCCGTCACCATCTCTCTGCTGGGCATCTTTTTGCTGCTGTACGAGATGTATCAGGTAGCCCGGGAGTACACCCGCAGCGCCCAGCTCGACCGGGAAAACCAGCTTCTTGCCGTGGAATCCCGCCGCTACACCGAACTGCGGACCTATATGGAGCAGACGCGGCATCTCCGCCACGACTTCCGCCAGCACCTCCACGTCATCGCCGGACTCACCGAAGCCGGGCAGGTGGATGAGCTGAAAAACTACCTGCACCAGTACGAATCCGAGCTGAGCGAGGAGCGCCCCACCCTCTGCGCGAATCCTGCCGTGGACGCTCTGGCCGGTCACTACGACCACGAGGCCCACAGCCTCGGCGTGCCGGTGGACTGGCGGCTGGAACTGCCCCGCCAGCTGGCCATCCCGGAGGCTGACTTCTGCATGATGCTGGGCAATCTGTTGGAAAATGCTCTCCACGCCAGCCAGAAGCTGCCGCCCGAACAGCGGCAGGTGAAGGTGCTGGCCCGGATGCTGAGCCCCGCCATGCTGGGCCTGCTGGTGGAGAACCGCTATGACGGCGTGCTCAAGCGCCAGCAGGGCATCCTTCACTCCACGAAACACGACGGAATGGGCATCGGCCTCGTCTCCATCCAGACGGCCGTTTCCAGATATGGCGGTTCTATGACCGTCGAGACCGAGAACGGTTTGTTCCGGGTGAATATTTTATTGAACCTTTAACCTCTCCGTCACGCCTGCGGCGTGCCACCTCCCCTATCGAGGGGAGGCTGAGAGGTCATGTTATCAAAAAAGGAGGACTCCACCATGAAAATGACCCGACGCAACTTCCTCAGCGCTTCCGCTCTCACACTGCTGTCCTGCCAGCTGGCCCCTGCCGCCAGGGCAGACTGCCTTCTGTCCGGCCTTTTCCACGGCACAGACACCGCCCTGCCGCCGAAGCCTCTGACGGCGAAAGTCGTGGACGCCAACCCCTTTATGGGCCGCAGCGAGTCAAACATCCACCACGACTGCTACAACACCGACTCCACCGACGCCGTCCTCCCCGTGGGCATCTGCCCCGAGGTCAACGTGGCAATGGAAAAGACGAACCCCAACGCCTCCCCGGCCATCTTCTTCGACAACTTCGATAACCCCGTCAGCCCGTTCCTGGGCGGTCTGGCCATCCGCGACCTCGACGCCGAAGAAGTCCGCACCATCGGCTTTTTCTCTCCCGCCAAGCACGACGGAGGCGGCTATCTCATCCAAAGCTCCTATTCCTTTGTGGACGGGCGCAACCTCATCGTCTGCCCCACCAGCCACAACCATGTGCTGATGCTTCGCGCCACCGACGAGAAGGGTACGCCTCTGCCGGTTTTTGAAAAGGTACTGGACATCAACATCAAGGAGGCCGCCGAGCGGGTGCTTGGCCGCAGCCTCGAGCAGAATCTGCTCTCCATCGTCTTCGACTACGACGGCAACCTCTGGTTCGTCACCGGCGGCTTCCGCATCTACCCCAGCCGCGGCCAGCAGGGCGCGATGGGCTACATCTCCCACAATGCCATCGACGCCATCCTTGCCGGCGGCACTGCCGACCTCGACCACGAAGTCCATGTCTACGCTCCCGCTCCGGGCGAGGGTGCTGAAAACGGCATTGCCTCCTGCCGGGAGGGTGCGGTCATCCTGACGAACCTTGCCTGCTACCTGCTGCGCGCCAACGGCGGCGTTGAAGTCGTCTGGCGCACCCCCTACGACAGCGTGGGCGCAAAAGACAGCCGCGAAGGCGCTGCCACCACCGGCGGCGGTCTGGCATGGGGCGGCGGCTGCTCGCCCTCTCTGAGCAAAGAGCTGGTCTTCTTCACCGACAACCTCGAGACGGTCAGCCTGATGGCTGTGGACATCCGCACCGGCGAAGTCGCCGCCAGCCACCCGGTCATCGACGAGCTGCCCGACAACATGCCGGTGTCGGTAGAAAATTCAGCCATCGTCTACGACCACGGCAATGGCCGGGTCAGCACCATCGTCTGCAACTGGTTCGGCGCAGGCAGCCCCAACCTCGCAAAGCCCGACAGTGACTCGTCCATCCAGAGCTACGAGAACATCTATGACCGCAACTGGCTGCTCAAGGGCAACTGCATGATCATGCCCGGCGTCGAACGGGTGGACACCATCCGCACCGCCGACGGCTGGACCATGAAGAGCATCTGGTGCCGCGACGACCTCAGCGACACTTCCATGATGAAGCTCTCCACCGCCACCGGCTACATCTACGGCTTCGTGCAGGACGTGGACAGCGGCATGTGGCAGTACATCGTGCTGGACTTCGACACCGGAAAGACCGTCCTCACCGTGGACGTCGCCTCCCTCTACGGCTACAACAACATGGCCATCGGCATGTACGCGGGCCGTGACGGCAACAAGCTCTACTGCCCCACCGGCTACAAAGAGCTTCTCCGCCTGCAGGACCGCTTCGTCTTCCTGCCCGAGATGCCCTACCGCAAAGTCGATCTGGACAAGACCTCCCGCCGGGTGCTTTCGGCGGCAGAGTTCCAGGCCGCAGGCGGTGCCGGCACCCCCGCAAGCTGGCTCCACACCGCCACCCTCGACAACCTCCACCCCGCGACGACTGTTTCTTTCCGCATCAACGGCCTGACCGGAAATGCCGCCGACTATAAGCTCTTCGCCCTCGGCACGGATGGCCGCTACCACGAGGTGTCCGACTGGCACTTCGACGATGCCCCGGCCCGTCTCAGCGCGAAGAAGGTCTACACTATCTGCCTCACCGCACAGGACGGCGGCAGCTTCGACCTCTCGCCCGACGCCAAGGAAGTCACCCTCTCGGTGGTGCTGGCACGATGAATCTCTAAACCAAAAGCCCATCTGTACCACGGTGCAGATGGGCTTTTTATCACATTATCGTATTTTACAGGGTACTCAGCAGGCGGCGGCCGCCGTTCTGGTCGGCGGCATAGCGGGTGGTGCGGCTGACCTGATTGTCCAGCGGCAGGCCCTCAGCGTAGCGCTTGAGGTTGTGGATGAAGATGTCCACGATGTTGTCCAGCGTCTTGGGCAGGCTGAACTTGCCGGAGTTGTGGGGCGTGATGATCGCGCCCGGCTCACCCCACAGCGGGTGGTCGGCAGGCAGAGGCTCCGGGTCGGTGACGTCGAGGCCCGCGCCAAAAATTTTGCCGCTGCGCAGGGCCTCCACGAGGGCGTCGCTGTCCACGGTGGTGCCGCGGCCCACATTGATGAGGATGGCCCCGTCCTTGCAGCGGGCGAAGCGCTCGGCGTTGAACAGCTTGTTGGTCTCAGGGGTGCCGGGCAGGCTCAGAGCGATGAGGTCGGCCTCGGGCAGCTCCTCGTCCAGCTGGCTCTGGGCCACCACACGCAGGCAGTAATCCGGGCAGGGCGTGTCGGGGTGGACCGTGCGGCGGACGCCCACCACCTCAGCGCCCAGCATATGGGCGCGGCGGGCGAAGTTGGAGCCGATGTCGCCCATGCCGACGCAGAGCACCCGCGCCCCGGTGATGCCCCTCACGGGGCGGTCAATGGGAGCCCACTGGCGCTGGTTCTGACGGTCGCGGTAGAGGAACATATCCTTCTGGATGCCCAGCCACATGGCCAGCATCCACTCGCTGATGGCCAGACCGTAGGCGCCGGTGGCGTTGGTCACCATGCAGTTTTCGGGCAGGACGCCGGGCTTCAGGTAGGCGTCGGGGCCGGCGGAGTTGGACTGGAACCACTCGATGTGTTTGTTCTGGCGGATCATCGACACCGGTGCGTTGCCCAGCACGACATCGGCCCAGAGCACATCTTCGGCGTGGACATCGTCCAGCGCGTTGAAACGGAATTCAAATTCCGGCACGGATGCCTCCAGCGCGGCGCGGTGGGCGTCGTTCAGGGGCAGACATACCAAAACTTTTTTGTGCATAGGGATACCCTCACTTCCTGTGTATTCTTCTATAAGGATACTCTCCCCCGCCCCGCTCCGCAAGAGGCAAAATGGCCGCTTTCTTAAGAATTCCTTAGGATTTCATCCCACAAATCCCAAGAAGTATGTGATAAGCTGTCCACAATGCAGGAAATCTGCTATACTGATACTAAGGTGTATCTTAAGCAATACAGGAAAGGAATCACAGACTATGCAGACCATCATGATCGTAGAGGATGACCCGGACATCCGGGACGGCGTGCGCATCGCGCTGGACTGCAACCAGGTCTGGGTGGACGAGCAGGAGGCCGACCTGACCGAGACCGAGTACAAGATCCTCAAGCTGCTGATGCAGAGCCCCCAGCGCATCTTCCCGGTGCAGGTCATCTACGAGACCGTGTGGAGCGAGCCGTATTTCTACGTCTCCAACGGCACCGTCATGGTGCATATCCGCAATCTGCGGATGGCAGAGCCGCCGCACTGCGATAAGCAAGCTCTTTTGTCAGAGCGATACTATCGCTGTGTCTAAACTTTTTCTTCAGCATCCTTGCCCTCTCCGTCACCTGCGGTGACACCTCTCCCAAAGGGAGAGGCTTTTACGTCCTGTGAAACTTTTTCATAAAAAATTCAAACCTCTTACGTCCTTCTTAATAAATTTCTCGGGCATTTCCTAAGATTTGGAATGTATACTTCTCCCTGTCAGATGGGGAAAAGTGCTCCCCGCGAAATCTCTTAGGAGGGGCAAATCACCATGCTATCAAAAAAGAAACCACAGGACAAGGTCGATCCGGAATATCTCGTCGGCCTTGACACGGCCTCTGCCCAGCCGGCTCCGGCGGGCGTGAAGAACGACTAAAAAAGCAGAAGACGCCCTTTCCATCCGGGAAGAGCGTCTTCTGCTTTTATCTTACGGCTTACTGCATCAGGACAGCGCCGCAAATCGTCAAAACTCCAATCGGCACCGTTCATCTTCCTGTTTTTCACTCACGCAGCAAACGTGCAAAAAAAGAAAGACACCGCACAAACTGTGCAGTGTCTTTTTGGTGGAGAATAGCGGGATCGAACCGCTGACCTCTTGCATGCCATGCAAGCGCTCTCCCAGCTGAGCTAATCCCCCATAGCTGGCGTGTCGTCCCTGACGACGTGTGTTATTATACCAGCCAAATGGAGAGTTGTCAATAACTTTTTTTATTTTTTGTGAGCGACGCTGCGGCTGGTGCTGCGTTTGTAGTAGAACAAGTACTGCTGTACGATGCCAGCCTGCTGATCATAGGAAGGAAAAGGGTCGCGGCCGCCGAATTCCTCATCAATGAGTCGCTGTATCCAGACATCAATGGGAGCCATCGCGGTACGGCCATAGCCAAAGAGGCAGACGCAGTTTGCTACCTTTTTGCCGACGCCGTCCAGCTCGAGGAGGCGGGAAAAGAGCACGTCGTCGGGCAGCGCCGCCAGAGCACCGAGGTCGAGTGCGCCGCTGGAAGCCTGAGCGGCAGCGTTCTGGATGTAACGGGTGCGGTAGCCCAGACCACAGCCCATCAGCTGCGCCTCAGAGAGGCCGCAGAGCTGCTGCGGGGTAGGGAAGAGGAAAACTTCATTGCCTTCGGCACTGAGCGGTTCGCCGCAGCACCGGGCAAGGTGTTCCACGGCGGTGCGGATGGCCGGAATGCTCTTGCGCTGGGAGATGAGAAAGGTGATGAGCATTTCCCATGGGTCCTGATGCAGGATTCGGATGCCCTGCCCGAAATCGAGCGATTTGTCCAGATAGCTGCTCTGTCCCGCCAAGCTGCACCGCAGCGCGGCATAGTTCCGGCCCAAATCAAAGTAGTCGGCCCAGTACTCCCGATCTGAGCCATACCATGCGGCGTCGTATTGACCATCGCCCAGCGGAGTCAGATAAAGAAGTGCGTTGCCGGAAAGAAAGCGGTAGCGCCCGTCGGACAGCTTCTGTGGCCGGAAGCACTGGCCGCTTTCGATGATCTTGTCGAGGTCAAAGTCGTCCTGGATGGCGACGAGCTGATGGGTGAGGGAAACTGTATGCATGGAAAACTCCTTTTTTGAAAAATTGTGGCGATGCCCGATTCGCGGTGGAAACTGATTTCTATCTGTACCCTCTGCAAGGAGGGTGACATGGCTCAAAAGTTGGGAGAACTGATTGATAAGATTTCTATCCACGCCCTCCGCGAGGAGGGCGACGTTCCAGCAAGCTCGTCCTTGATTGCGTAAACCTATTTCTATCCACGCCCTCCGCGAGGAGGGCGACGTGGATCAGGCTTATTGCCTGACCCTTCTGGAGCTATTTCTATCCACGCCCTCCGCGAGGAGGGCGACGGCTTGTAGCCGACGCTCGGCGTCCGCTTGGCTGATTTCTATCCACGCCCTCCGCGAGGAGGGCGACGGTCATTGATGGTAACAATGCCGTTTCTTATGAGATTTCTATCCACGCCCTCCGCGAGGAGGGCGACATCGAGGCAAAATCCCAAAAGCGCAAAATTGCGAATTTCTATCCACGCCCTCCGCGAGGAGGGCGACGTACAGCCCATACCTGCACCACCCCGGAGAGATATTTCTATCCACGCCCTCCGCGAGGAGGGCGACCACTGCAATTTCCGCTTGTCCGAACAGATGATGTAATTTCTATCCACGCCCTCCGCGAGGAGGACGACATTTTGACGCTTTCGCAACGCTTTCGACCGCTTTACCGCCCGCGCACAGCCGGACTTTCAAGATTTCTATCCACGCCCTCCGCGAAGAGGGCGACCTTCATCTCCTGCATATCGTCCTCTGAGAGACCGAGATTTCTATCCACGCCCTCTGCGAGGAGGGCGACCTACGGAGGTAAAGAGCCTGTGAACAAAACTTTCATTTCTATCCACGCCCTCCGCGAGGAGGGCGACCCGCGACTTGAAGCACATCGTCCGAGAACATCGGAATTTCTATCCACGCCCTCCGCGAGGAGGGCGACTCATCCCTCAGTTTTTGCAATTCAGCTGCGGTCTATTTCTATCCACGCCCTCCGCGAGGAGGGCGACGTCTGTTCCTGTAGCCACGGCGAACCCGTAGTTATTTCTATCCACGCCCTCCGCGAGGAGGGCGACCTACACGAGCCGCCGCCACAGGCAGCACCGAGCCAATTTCTATCCACGCCCTCCGCGAGGAGGGCGACGCAGATGGGACGCAAAAAAGCTGATTTGCCGTGGAATTTCTATCCACGCCCTCCGCGAGGAGGGCGACCCGCAGGCCCTCGCCCGTGACCTGCGCCGCTTTGAAATTTCTATCCACGCCCTCCGCGAGGAGGGCGACCGCTTAACCTCCCGTGCCACGATAGAAAGCTTTATTTCTATCCACGCCCTCCGCGAGGAGGGCGACCGACATTCAACCGCAACAAGATCACCAACACAGCTATTTCTATCCACGCCCTCCG
>OGGJ01003126.1_pt1 | contig 10728 bp, 10 predicted proteins | sample 1571071 | NCBI WGS metagenome assembly OGGJ01 (sample SAMEA2581954, study PRJEB24529) | metagenome | biome: Human gut stool | place: China | collected 2011
CAGCACTTACCGGTAATACGCAGGCCAGGAGGGCTGCATTGGCGCATCTGGTATTCAATGTGTTCGGTGTTATATGGGTGTTATGCCTGTTTGTTCCTTTTACGCAGGGAGTATCATGGTTTGTGGAAAATATAATGGGAACCAAAGACCCGGCCGTTGCTGTTTCCTTTAAGCTGTCGGCTTTCCATACTTGTTTCAATATCTGCAATGTGTTGATATTGATATGGTTCGTGAAGTTTATAGAGCGTACGGTCTGCGTCATTATTCCGCAGAAGGAACAGGACGAGGAATACCGTCTGCGCTTTATTACGGGCGGTATGCTTTCTACGGCGGAGCTTTCCATTCTGCAGGCAAGCAAGGAGATTCATCTGTTTGCCGAACGTACGCATCGTATGTTTGGTATGGTACGCGACCTGTTGCATACCGAGAAGGATGACGATTTCAATAAGCTGTTCAGTCGGATAGAAAAGTACGAAAATATCAGCGACAGCATGGAACTGGAGATTGCCAATTATCTGAATCAGGTGTCGGAAGGACGGTTAAGTTCTGAAAGTAAGCTGCAAATCCGGGCCATGCTGCGCGAAGTGACGGAGATAGAAAGTATCGGTGACAGTTGTTATAATCTGGCACGTACCATCAATCGCAAGCGTCAGACCAATCAGGAGTTCACAGAAAAGCAATATGAGCATATCCATTTCATGATGAAGCTGACCGATGATGCTCTCGGGCAGATGATTGTGGTGGTGGAACGTTCGGATCATCAAGGCATTGATGTGAACAAGTCGTTTAATATCGAGAATGAAATCAACAATTACCGCAACCAGTTGAAGAATCAGAATATCCTTGATGTCAATAACAAGGAGTATGATTACCAGATGGGAGTCTACTATATGGATATCATTGCCGAATGTGAAAAGTTGGGCGATTACGTTGTCAATGTAGTAGAAGCCAGCAGCGATATAAAAGAAAAGAAAGCGTCTTAGGACGCTTTCTCAAATTCATCTTTGCCTACTCCGCACAGGGGGCAAACCCAATCGGCAGGGAGGTCCTCAAAGGATGTTCCCGGTTCTATTCCGTTTTCCGGATCTCCTAATTCCGGGTCATAAACATATTCGCAAATAGTGCAGATGTACTTTTCCATAATTGTCTTGTATTTAAATTTCTTCTTTAAGAACAATTGGATTTCCCTTTTTGTTTTCCGTTCGGGCAGAAAAAGATGTTTTTGTTAGTAGGCTCTTGAAGTAAGTTTCTATGGAAGTGGCTGGCAGATGTTCATAGAAAGGAAAAAGGCCGGATTTGTAAAACCTATAAAAAGATTTAATAACATTCTCTATACAAATTATTGTTGTATTTTTGCAATTCAATTTAAACCTAACGAATTGCATGACTGCAACAAAGGATGATTTGTATCACGTCGGACTTACTGACGATGAAGTACGGAAGAGCCGTACCGAGCATGGTGTAAACCTGTTGACGCCTCCGAAGCGCCCGTCTTTGTGGAAACTTTATCTGGAAAAGTTTGAAGACCCCGTAGTAAGAGTATTGCTGGTGGCCGCTTTCTTCTCTTTGATTATTTCCATAGTGGAGAACGAATATGCCGAAACAATCGGTATCATAGCTGCTATTTTACTGGCTACGGGCATTGGCTTCTTTTTTGAATACGACGCCAATAAAAAGTTTGATTTACTGAATGCAGTGAACGAGGAAACTTTGGTAAAGGTGATTCGTAACGGACATGTACAGGAGGTTCCCCGTAAGGATGTGGTGGTAGGAGATATTGTTATATTGGAAACCGGTGAGGAAATTCCCGCAGACGGTGAATTGCTGGAAGCCGTTTCTTTACAGATAAATGAATCTAATCTTACGGGTGAGCCTGTTGTAACCAAAACTACTGTAGAGGCGGATTTTGATGAAGAAGCCACTTATGCTTCCAATCGTGTGATGCGCGGTACAACAGTGGTCGACGGACACGGAGTTATGCGTGTAGAGTTTGTGGGTGACGCCACGGAGATCGGAAAAGTTGCCCGCCAGAGTACCGAACAAACTACCGAGCCTACTCCGTTGAATATCCAGCTTACAAAACTTGCCAACCTCATAGGGAAAATCGGCTTTTCGGTAGCCGGTCTTGCATTCGCTATCTTCTTTATAAAGGATGTTGTCCTGGTTTATGATTTTGCCTCATTCCATACTTTTGAACAATGGCTGCCTGCTTTGAAAGCTACTTTGCAGTACTTTATGATGGCAGTAACCTTGATTGTCGTTGCCGTTCCCGAAGGCCTGCCCATGAGTGTGACACTCAGTCTGGCACTGAATATGCGCCGCATGCTTTCCACCAATAATCTGGTACGGAAGATGCACGCCTGCGAAACAATGGGTGCGATTACCGTTATCTGTACGGACAAGACGGGTACGCTGACACAAAACCTGATGCAGGTGTATGAACCGAATTTCTACGGATTGAAGAACGGAAAGGAAATAGGAGAAGATGATTTGAGTAAATTGGTAATGGAAGGTATCAGTGCCAATTCTACAGCTTTTCTGGAGGAAACGACTCCGGAAGAGAAGCCCAAAGGCGTGGGTAATCCTACGGAGGTAGCTTTATTGTTGTGGCTCAATAGCCAGCAGCGTAATTATCTGGAGTTGAGAGAGGGCGTGAAGGTGCTTGACCAGTTGACTTTCTCTACCGAACGGAAGTTTATGGCAACATTGGTACACTCTCCTCTGATTGGGAAGAAAATACTTTATGTAAAGGGTGCTCCCGAAATTGTATTGGGCAAATGTAAGGATGTGCTTCTGGACGGCAAGCGGGTGGATGCGGTAGAATATCGTTCTACGGTAGAGGCTCAGTTGCTGAACTATCAGAACATGGCGATGCGTACGCTTGGTTTTGCCTATAAGGTAGTAGACGATACGGAACCGGCCGACTGTGTGGCATTGGTTGCAGAAAACGATTTGTCTTTCCTTGGCGTTGTGGCCATCAGTGACCCTATACGTCCGGATGTGCCTGCGGCAGTTGCAAAATGTCAGTCGGCAGGTATCGGCGTAAAGATAGTAACGGGAGATACGCCGGGTACGGCAACCGAAATTGCGCGGCAGATAGGTTTATGGAAACCGGAAGATACGGAACGTAACCGTATCACGGGTGCTGCCTTTGCCGACCTGACAGACGAAGAGGCACTCGACCGGGTGCTGGACTTGAAGATTATGTCGCGTGCCCGTCCTACCGATAAGCAACGTCTTGTTCAGCTACTGCAACAGAAAGGCGCGGTGGTAGCCGTGACGGGTGACGGAACCAATGATGCTCCGGCCTTGAACCATGCACAGGTGGGGTTGTCTATGGGAACGGGAACATCTGTGGCGAAAGAAGCAAGTGACATCACGCTGTTGGACGACTCTTTCAACAGTATCGGTACGGCCGTGATGTGGGGGCGTTCATTGTATAAGAATATCCAGCGCTTCATCGTATTCCAGTTGACGATTAACTTCGTGGCACTGTTCATTGTGCTGTTGGGTTCGCTGGTGGGTACTGAATTGCCGTTGACCGTAACGCAGATGCTGTGGGTGAATCTGATTATGGATACCTTTGCCGCTTTGGCCTTGGCGTCTATCCCACCCAGTGAGAGTGTTATGAAAGAGAAACCCCGCAAAAGTACGGATTTCATTATAACCAAATCCATGCGGAATTATATACTTGGCATGGGAGTGGTTTTCCTAGCATTGCTTATGGGCATGTTGTTCCGGTTTAACAATGAAGAAGGCGGTATGACGGTACAACGCCTTACAATCTTCTTCACTTTCTTCGTTATGCTGCAATTCTGGAATCTGTTCAATGCGAGAGTGTTTGGAACATCGGACTCCGCTTTTAAGGGAATATCCAAATCCTACGGCATGGAGTTGGTGGTACTTGCCATTCTGGGCGGTCAGTTTGTCATCGTACAGTTCGGTGGGGCTGTATTCCGTACGGAGCCGCTTGATTTTACGACATGGATGATAATCATTGCTTCTACTTCTTTGGTATTATGGGTGGGCGAAGGTATTCGCCTTGTCCGACGTCTAATGCAAAAATGAGATAATGAAAAGAAAAGGAATTAAAAACCTTATAGTAGACTTTGGCGGTGTGCTGATTGATTTAGACCGCCAACGTTGTTTGGAGAACTTTAGAGAATTGGGGTTGCCGGATGTAGAACACACCCTCGACCTATATCACCAGCAGGATTTTTTCCAGCAATATGAGAAAGGCCTTATTTCCAGTGCCGATTTTCGGAATGTGATACGGGAAAAGATAGGAAAAGACGTTGACGATGCCCGGATTGATGCTGCATGGAACAGCTTTTTGGTGAGCATACCGACCTATAAACTGGATTTATTGCTGGCCCTGCGTAAGGACTATGTGGTATATCTGTTGAGCAATACCAACGAAATCCATTGGAAGTGGTCCTGCGAACATGCTTTTCCCTATAAGACATTCCGCGTAGAAGATTATTTCGAACATATTTTTCTTTCTTATGAAATGAAGATGGCGAAGCCCGATGAAGAAATCTTCCGCAAAGTGCTGGATGATGCGGGTCTGGATCCGAAAGAAACTTTCTTTATCGACGATTCGGAAGCCAATTGTATGACTGCCCGGTCATTAGGTATTTCCACTTATGTTCCGAAAGCCGGTGAAGACTGGAGCCATTTATTTAAATGAACCAAACCGCATGAGGTGAATATGCAATTATGTACCGGAACATCTGGTAATGAACTCCTGCCCAATGTAGCCACTATCGGCTTTTTTGACGGAGTGCATCGGGGACATCGGTTCCTGATAGAACAGGTGTGTAAAGTTGCGGCTGAACGTGGGCTTGCTTCATCGGTAATTACTTTTCCGGTTCATCCCCGCAAAGTGATGCAACCCGATTTTCGTCCTGAGCTGCTTACCACTTGCGATGAGAAAGTGTCTCTGCTTGCCGGTACCGGGATAGATTATTGCATCATGCTCGATTTTACACTTGATTTGGCGTGCCTGTCGGCCAAACAATTTATGGCTATATTAAAGCAAGATTACCGGGTGCAGGTTTTAATGATAGGTTACGACCACCGTTTCGGACATAATCGGAGTGAAGGATTTGAGGATTATGTGCGTTATGGACAGGAGTTGGGAATAGAAGTGCTATTGGCGCAGGCTTATTACACCGATGCAATGACGGTCAGTTCTTCAGCTATCCGCCGCCTTTTGCTGCAAGGAAACGTTTCGGAGGCGGCAAACTGTTTGGGTTATCAATTTTTTTTGGACGGTACGGTTGTGAACGGTTACCGCGTTGGGCGTAAGATAGGTTTTCCAACTGCTAATCTGCGCATTGGCGATTGTGAAAAACTGGTTCCGGCTGACGGGGTATATGCCGTTTATGTTTTCCTTGGCGGGGAAAAGCATGCGGGGATGTTGAGTATCGGCTACCGCCCGACATTGAATAATGGCATAGACCGTAGCATTGAGGTGCATATCTTTAATTTTGATGCTGACATTTACAATCAACCCATGCGGTTGTCCTTCGTTTGTCGCACTCGTCCGGAACTGAAGTTCGATTCCATAGACGAACTGATAGCGCAGCTCCATAAGGACGAGGCTGAAATCACTGTGATTCTTTCATAACACTGCTTTTCAGGTTTTCATTATTGAGCTCTTTCTTGTATATTTATTGAAAAACATATCTTTTTTATTGTTTTTCGATAAAAACATGCTGTTTCTCTTTGTCTTTTCAGAAAAAGCTCTTTTATTTGCATATCGAAAAACGATAAATTCTTATTGAGAAACAGAATAGGTAGATAAGAATAAGTGCTGATTATAAAAAGTCTACGGTTATGAAGAGAGCATTTATGAGTATTACATTGTTGGTACTGTCACTTTCTATGGTGATGATGTTGTTAATGGGAGTTGTTACGGACGCTTAACGGGTTCGCAGGAAAATGTGTATCTTTACACGCTCTTAAAAAAGAAGGAACGATGAAAACAGCAATAAAACTGGTTTTGATTTATTTTGTAATGCAGATTTTGGCTGCATTGTTGGTGATGCCTTTTGCCATGCTTTATTCGTATGCAGTCAGTGGTACGATAGATGCTGCAAGCGTTATAGCTTTGGCTCCGAGTATGTTGCTGGGATTTGTCGGTATGGGTGGCTATTTGTGGAAGAAGGGCTATTTGAAAGATGACGGGCGGATATGGTCTCCGGTGTCGGTTGCTTATTTGGGATGGAGTATCATCATAGGCCTTTCTACTATTTTCCTGATAGACTTTGTGATGTCCAGATTGTCTTTCCTGCCTGATTGGATGGGAGCTACATTCGATGTGTTGCAATCGGGTTGGCTGGGCATTATCTGTATCTCGGTGTTAGGGCCTGTCTTGGAAGAGATGTTGTTTCGGGGGGCGATTACAAAAGTATTGCTGCAAAGGTACAGTCCGGTGAAGGCTATTATCCTTTCCGCCCTTGTTTTCGGAATTTTCCATATTAACCCGGCACAGGTGGCAGGTGCTATATTATCGGGGGGCTTGTTTGCCTGGCTCTATTATAAAACGGGCAGTCTGGTTCCTGGAATTTTAATACATATTCTGAACAACAGCCTGTCGGTATTCCTCAGTTTGCATTATCCCGATGTGAAATATACATCCGATTTGCTTGGAGAGCCGGCCTATTGGAGCTGTCTGGCGGTAGCGGCAGTGTTGTTTGCCGTCTCTTGTAAAGTAATGAACTCTTATCGGTTACCGGCAACTGATACAACTTTTAAAATATGAAAAGACGACTGAATATTCTTTGTGTGATTGTAGTGCTCGTGTTGAGCTATTCGGTTTTTGAGACCGGCTACTATTTTATCGTAGGGGTGAAAGCCGGTGTGGAAGCCGGGATTGACGGTAATGCTTCCGAGGCAAGCCAGAAAAAACTAATGAACATGAAGTACATCAGCTTGTTACCGGAACACCTTTCCGGTTTGGGCGATAACGGTCTTTTCCAAGATTCCGTTTATAATGAAAGGAGTGGTGAATATGTACCGGTCTCTTTCAACTCGATGATGGTCAGTGTCGATACGGAATCCACAACTTTGGAGCAGGCTGCTTTTACTTTGTTGAATTTTCTCCATATAGTTATATGTGTCTGGAGTATTGTGCTGTTTGTCCGCTTGGTCATTTCTATCAACAAGTCCGATATCTTCAACTGGAAGAACGTCCACCGCTTGCGCCTGTTAGGGGCGGCATTGATTATCAGCTTCTGTACGGCGCTTCTTCCGGCATATCTTACTTTTAGGAGTGTAGGCAATGTTTTTTCCGTTCATGGTTACGAGTTGCATCTTTCGGATACGGTGAATACAACCACTTTGGTATTAGGAATTTCCACATTGATTGTGGCCGAGGTATTCGCAATAGGATTGAAGATGAAAGAAGAACAGGACTTGACTATTTAACCGAATATTGGGAAAAAGAAAATGATTATAGTAAACCTTGACATTATGATGGCCCGAAGAAAAATATCTTTGGGAGAACTGGCGGAGAAGATTGACATTACGCCGGCGAATCTTTCTATTCTGAAGACCGGTAAGGCAAAGGCTGTCCGTTTCTCCACATTGGAAGCTATTTGCAAGGTATTGGATTGCCAGCCGGGAGATATACTGGAGTATGTGGAGGGAGAAGAAAAGTAAACCGATGGTATATATATGAGAGTGTGTCAAAATACATTTGATGATTTCTTTTTCGGCAATCAGGTAGGATACGTCTTTGCTGCCAACGATCGAATAACCGCTTCCTTGTAACTGTTTGCAGCTTTCTTTGAATTTGTTTTCCGCTTCTTGCAGTTTTTCCCGTGAGCAGGGGGGCGGTGTGGCTGAGCGGTCATATAAGATGCCGTCAGCCATATTCCGGTAGTGATCCGACAGTATATGCATATGCCGGCAGGCTTTTGCCGCTTCGTCGAATTTGTGATAGCCGGGGCGTCCGGGCAGGCGCAACCGCGCACAGAGTTTGATGCGGTTGAGAACGGCGCTTTCCTGATTGAGCTGAGCGTTGCCATAGGCGGAGAACATTTTATATATTGCTCCCAGCAGTTTGTCTTTTTGGTCAAGAGAAGCGGAAACGCCGGCTTCGGCAACGCGGGCCAGACTCTCTTTTTCGAATTCTGATGCCGGATAATAACGGCGGGTTGCGTTAACGGCTCTGGTGCGGGGAATGCTGTGTTCGGGATGAGCGGCCATCAGAGAGGCGGAAAAAACGTATATATCGGAGCAGCAGAAGTTGTTGCTTTTGTCGGTGTCATGCGCCAGTTCGTGGAGAAGAAGTGACGTCATAAACATGGGTGCGGTCTGCGAGAGCAGGCAGATGTAGTCGTCGGAAGAATATGCGCTGTATTTGACGCCGGCAAGGGAATTCCCCGAAGCGGTGGGATCGATCCGGTTCTCAACGGAGAAAAAATGTCCGTTTTCGTTGAAGTTTTTGAAAGAAGCCGAAACGACCGGGTCGTTGTCGTGCAGATCCTGATAGGAACGGTCGAAGAAATACAGGAAATGAAAATAATGATCGTTAAACCACAGGTCGGGAAAATGCATTTGCCGGAAAGCTTCTTTGGCCAAATCGTATCGGCCGGGGCGGTAAGGGATTGCCGGCAGATCTTCGGTACGGCAGCAAAGCGGCTGATCGGGCTGCTGGTCTTCGGGGATTTTGGTTAAGCGAAACCGGGGATAAGTTTCCTGCCAGGAATGAAATTCGGCGGCGTTTTTTTCTTCCGGGCTGCCGACGTATCCTTTGATTTCTATTGCGCTGACGCCTTTCGGGGCGATGCCGAGACGGGCGGTCGGCATTTTTTCGTGGGGGTTTTTCAACGGCAGGCTGTTTTGATATTCGTCACGCAGCAGATAATAAAATTCCGCCCGTCTGCGGTCTTTTTTTGAGCGCAGGTCGGGAGGAAAAACGCCGCGTTTTAATTTTTGGCTCTGTCACAACAAACGGTTGATTTTTGACGAGAAATAGCGTATAATAATAGTAAGAAACAGTACCACCGAAGGAGGTAATTGGATATGCCTACTATCAAAGACGCATTAGATATTATCGGTAAGTTGACTGTCGCAGAGCAGGAAAGCCTTAAAACAATGCTTTTAAGTCCTGCCTTTGTAAAGTCTTTGAATATTGAAGATTTCGTAGCAAAGGAACGCTTTGCAAATGGTCGTGTATGCCCTCTTTGTGGCTGTATCCATGTGGTTCGCAATGGTCATCGTAAAGATGGCACACAGCGATATGTATGTAAGGATTGTGGCAAGTCCTTCGTGATTGCTACGAACTCCATTGTGTCTGGTACAAGAAAAGACTTGTCCGTGTGGGAGCAGTACATTGATTGTATGATGAATGGCTTATCCATTCGTAAGACTGCTGTTGCTTGTGGGATTCACAGAAACACCGCATTCCTTTGGAGACACAAGATTTTGGATGCACTTCAGAATATGGCAGACGATGTTACCCTTGACGGCATTATTGAGGCTGACGAAACTTTTTTCGCCATCTCGTACAAGGGCAATCATAGCAAGAGTAAGACATTTGCTATGCCACGCAAGGCTCATAAGCGTGGTCATTCTACACATATCAGAGGCTTGTCCCAAGAAAAGGTATGTGTTCCTTGTGCGGTTAATAGGAATGGCTTGTCTATCTCCAAGATTACGAATACTGGTAGAGTTTCTACAAGAGATTTACATCATATTTATGATGGTAGGATTAAGACCAATTCCACTCTTGTTACGGACAAGATGAACTCCTATGTGAGATTTACAAATGCCAATGGCATTGACCTTGTGCAGTTAAAGACTGGCAAAGCCAAGAAAGGCATTTATAATATCCAACATATCAATAGCTACCATAGCCAGCTAAAGAGGTTTATGCGTGGCTTTAACGGTGTTTCTACCAAGTATCTGAACAACTATCTTGTGTGGAATAACCTTGTAAATTACGCCAAAGAAAGCGACATGGAGAAAAGGAACATCTTCTTAACTTTCGTTTTGGCAACATTGAAAACTGCTAAATGCAGAGATTTATCAAACAGACCAGCAGTTCCTCTGGTCGCCTAATTAGAATTTGTGGAGATGATAAGATGGTCAATATAACAGATGTAAAACAGATTCTTCAATTTGCAATAGATGCGGAGATTAAAGTCTTTCTTGATGGTGGCTGGGGTGTAGATGCTCTTCTTGGATATCAGTCAAGAGCCCATAATGATATTGACATTTTTGTAGAAAAGAACGATTATCAGAACTTTATAGAAATAATGAAAGCTAATGGCTTTTATGAGATTAAGATGGAATATACAACATTGAACCATACTGTATGGGAAGATTTGAAAAACAGAATTATTGATTTGCATTGTTTTGAATATACGGACGAAGGTGAAATTCTTTATGATGGGGATTGTTTTCCGGTAGAAACTTTTTCGGGTAAAGGAAGAATTGAGGAAATAGAGGTTTCCTGTATTGAACCATATAGTCAAGTAATGTTCCATCTGGGATACGAGTTTGATGAAAATGATGCACATGATGTGAAGTTATTGTGTGAGACACTTCATATCGAAATTCCAAATGAGTATAGATAACTGCAAATAACAGTTTGTAGGGGAGTTCTGATACTCCCCTATAAAAATGGCTATTTATCAACTGTTTGTTGTGACATAGCCTAAATAAAAAAGCCGATAACACATAGGTTTTTTGACCTAATGCGTTATCGGCTCT
>OGGJ01003127.1_pt1 | contig 10727 bp, 10 predicted proteins | sample 1571071 | NCBI WGS metagenome assembly OGGJ01 (sample SAMEA2581954, study PRJEB24529) | metagenome | biome: Human gut stool | place: China | collected 2011
TCGGCGGACGACTATGAGCGCCCGCCCCTGCCGGAGGAGGCGCCGCCCGCCCCGCCGGACCTGCCGCCCTGGGAGGTGCCGGCTCCCCACAGGGACAAGCTGGACGAGTTGGTGGAAAACGCCAAACAGCTGGACAATTTTCGCATCAAATAAGCCGACAGTTCATGCTGAGCGCACCGGTGTCTCACATGGAGCACACCAATGTTACACAAAGAGCGCATCGGTATTACACATGGGTAAACCGATGCTGCACATAAGATGTCCGATAGTTTACACTGGCAAAATGAACAGATCGATATAAAGGAGAAACGAATATGGCAAAGGGATACAGCGCCCGCAGGGGCTTTACCGGCGGCGCCGGGATGATGCAGCAGCAGGCGCAGATGCAGCAAAAACTGCTGAAGATGCAGCAGGATATGGCAAAAGCGCAGGAAGAAGTTGAAAAAACGGAGTTTGCCGCCTCGGTGGGCGGCGGCGCGGTAACGGCAGTGGTCACCGGCAAAAAGGAGCTGACCAAGCTGACCATCAAGCCCGACGTCATCGACCCGGAGGATGCCGAAATGTTGCAGGATCTGGTCATTTCTGCGGTAAATGAGGCACTTCGGCAGGCGGATGATGCCATGAACAGCTCCATGAGCTCGCTCACCGGCGGGCTGAACATCCCCGGCCTGGGCCTGTAAACCGTGATATAAAAAATCTCCCCGGAAGGGGAGATTTTTTTATCCGAAATAGGCCACCAGCAGGTCGGTGACCACGCCGTAGCTCTTGCTGCCGTCCGTGTCGCCGTTGCTCTTGAGAAAGCCGTCGTATACCTTGTCTGACACCTGCGCCACTGCACCCCGGAACTGCGCCCAGTAGGCGTTATCCGCCCGCAGGTCGGCCACCACCGTGTCCGGCAGGGCGTCCCGTATGACCTGCCACGCCTCCCGGTCGGCGCTGTACAGGGCGTTGGACAGATACCCGAACCCCGTCAGCCAGCCGGAGTAGCGGTACCCCGCATCCTCTGACCGGACAGCGGCCAGTATGCCGATGAAATTGCACTCCTCCTCCGCCGTGATGCCCCGCTGGTGCGCCAGCTCATGGCATACAGTGGCCGGCAGAAAGGCCGCCGGACTGTCCATGTTGACGTTCGGCTCGCCGGTGAAGGGGAAGTAGAACCCGGTGAAGCGCAGGGCACTCAGCGCCCGGGAGCAGGCGAAGCCCTTGGCACCGCCCGTTTCCGCCCGCAGGAACGGGAACTCGCCGCAGAGCACATCCAGCGCGGAGGCGCTCCGGTTCAGCACCGCCTGCCGGTCCAGCGTGCAGACACCGCTTTCATCTCTGGGGACGTCATCGGCACAGGCGGCCAGATTGCCGGCAAAATAGGCCGTTACCTCCGCCAGCGTCTCCGCCGTGGAAGGCCGGGCATGGATGCCGCTTTTCTCCTGGAAGCTGTCGGTGTTGTACCCGATGCCCCAGGTGAGGCAAAAGCCGGCGTACACCGTCAGCACGGCGCAGAGGGCGGTGAGCGTCAGGCGCAGGGCCATGCCCCAACGGCGGCCCCGCGCGGCGATGATGCGCCGGGGTACGTTGGGCAGCCACAGTATGGCGCAGAACACCGCCGTCAAGATCAGGACCTCACCTACGGAGAGCGTCAACCTCCCACACAGCCGCCCCAGCCACTGCTCCGCCGGCAGCACGGCGCCGTACCACAGCCAGTTCATGGCGGCGCGGCTGGTGCGCAGGGCGAAATACGCGGCAAAGAACACCGCCAGCGCAATACACCAGCGGCACAGGGCGCGGCGGCTCACAGGGGCAGCGCCCTGCCGGTGAAGCACATGACGCAGTGGGCGCGGACGATGACCTTGCCGGTCTCGTCGGTCATCTCGGCGGAGCAGAAGGCCAGCTTGCCGCCCAGCCGGTCCACCTTGCCCACGGTGGTCAGGGTGCTGCCGGCGGCCGCGGCGGACAGATAATCGATAGTGGCGTTCACGGTGACTACCATCTCCTGCCGCAGCGTCATAATGGCCATGCCCATGGCCACATCGCACAGCGAGAACAGGATGCCGCCGTGGGCGCCACCCCAGCGGTTCAGACTTTCGGTGTGCATGGGCAGCGTTACGGTGGCGGTGCCGTCATCCAGGTCGGTGGTCCGCATAAAGTTGTGGGTGAGAAACGGCTCCTGGTCGTTGCCGAAGACCATTAGCTTATCGTAGAGGTCTTTTGTCATGGGGGTGCTCCTTTCAAAGAAAAGGCAGGCGGGCTGCGTGCCCGCCTGCCTGCCATATCACGCGGGGTCTTCGGGTTCGTGCGCGGGCGTATCCTCCGGCGGGGAATCCTTGGCCCGACCCACATAGGCGTAGGCCTCGGTGGGCATATTCCGCTTCCGCAGCCGGCGGTCCATCAGGAATTTCAGCAGCTCCTGTATGCAGGCGAACACCGGCACGCCGATGAACATACCCAGCACGCCGGCGAAGCCGCCGCCCACCAGGATGGCCACGATGACCCAGAAGCTGGAGATGCCCGTGGCGTCGCCCAGAATTTTGGGCCCCAGGATGTTGCCGTCAAATTGCTGGAGGATCACGATGAAGATCACGAACACCAGACATTGCTTGGGGCTGACCAGCAGGATCAGGAATGCCGACGGCACCGCACCCAGGAAAGGGCCGAAGAAGGGGATCACGTTGGTCACGCCCACCACCACGCTGACCAGCGGCGTGTAGGGCATTTTCAGGATGGAGCAGCAGATAAAGCACAGGATGCCGATGATGAGGGAGTCCAGCAGCTTGCCGCGGACAAAGCCGGAGAAGATGGCGTTCACCCGCCGCGTGCCGCGCATGACCGCGTCGGCCTTTTCCTCCGGCAGCGCGGCGTAGACCGCCTTGCAGCAGCGAGCCAGGCTCTTCTCCTTCATGCCCATCAGATAGATGGACACGATGATGCCCACGATCAGGTCAAAGGCAAAGCCCACTGCCCCGCGGATGCCGCTCCAAATACCGTTGGTCAGCGGCACAATGGCCTTCTGGGCCCAGGGCAGCACCTTGTCGGTCAAAAAGGCCATGCCGTCGGTATAGCGCTCGGTGATGAGCCCCGCCAGCCAGACACCGATCCCACTGTCGCTCTCCAGCAGGTCGTTGGCCCAGCGATAGACCTTGCGGTAGTAGGACTCTGCGTTGTTGATGAGGGTGGTCACGCTGTCCAGCACCTGGGGCACCAGCACGCTCATCAGCAGGTACAGAAGGAAGATGACCACGGCCTCGGTCAGCAGGATGCTCACCAGCCGCAGCGCGCCCGACGGCTGCTTCAGCTCTTTTTTGAAGAGCTTTTTCCACAGCGCCGCAATGGCTCGTTCCAGCCAGGACATGATGGGCGTCAGCAGAGAGGCGATGGCGAAGCCATACAGCACCGGTGCCAGAATGGATGCCAGCTTGGACACGAACTGCTGCAGCGTTCCCGCCTGATAGAAGGTGTCGTAGAACACCAGAACGGCACATACGGTCAAAAAGGCCGTCAGCCCCCATTTGAAATACTGCGTTCGCTTCATGGCAGGACCTCCCACTGCTGTTTTTTCTATCATACCCGTATACGCGGCGTTTTGCAACAATTTTCGCACACAAACACCCGCGACGGAATGTGTATTGCAATCCCGCCGCAACTGTGGTATCATACTCGGACAACCCCGCGCAAAATGCGAGAATTACGATGGTATGGAAGGGTGTTCCTATGAAAAAGCTCTTGTTTATCGTCAATCCCCGTGCGGGAAAGACAAAGTCCCGCGCCCCGCTGTTCGATGCCGTGGCGCAGTTCTCCCGTGCCGGCTATCTGGTACGGGTCTATATCACCGAGGCGGGCGGCCAGGCCCGCGATATCACCGCCCGGTGGGGCGGGCAGTACGACATGGTGGTCTGTGCCGGAGGCGACGGCACGCTGAACGAGACGCTGTCCGGGCTTATGCAGCTGGAGCAGCGGCCCCTGCTGGGCTATCTGCCCTGCGGCAGCACCAACGACTTTGCCATGAGCCTGCATCTTCACACCATGCTGCCCGCCGCGGCAGAGGCGGCCGCCACCGGCACGCCCTGCCCCCTGGACGTGGGGCGGCATAACGACCGCTACTTTGCCTATGTGGCCTCCTTTGGGGCCTTTACCCGGTCCTCCTACTCCGCCACTCAGGCAGCCAAGAACGCCCTGGGTCATTTTGCCTACATTTTGGAGGGGTTGGGTGACCTTGACTCCCTGCGGCCCTACCGCTGCGCGGTGGATGCCGATGGTGAGCGCTTTGAGGGGGAGTTCATTTTCGGCGCTGTGTGCAATTCCACCTCCCTGGGCGGCCTGGTGAAGCTGGATCCCTCCCGTGTACGGATGGACGACGGAAAATTCGAACTGCTGCTGCTCCGTATGCCAAAGACGGCACTGGATCTGCAGAACCTCATTACCGCCATGACCCGTATGCAGTACGACTATCCCGGCGTGATACTGCGCCATGTCCGGCGCGTTACCCTGACCACCGAGGAGAACCTCCCCTGGTCCCTGGACGGTGAATACTGCCCCAGCGCGCCCCGCGTGGAGATCGAAAACCTCCCCGCTGCCATCCAGCTGGTCCGCTGAGGCCGAAACAAGTTGAAAAAGACCCGCCATCGGCGGGTCTTTTTCTATACACGCTGCAATTGTGCGGTGAAAATATACGGATCGCGATCAGAAGGACACCATCTCCGGGTCCGGCTTGGTGGTGGCGGCGATGGAGGTGACGTACAGCACGGGGCCCTCACCCTGATAGGCTTCACAGGCCTCCTTCTTCACTGTGGCGTGTATCTTTATCCACTGCTTGTCCTTATACTGCTCCAGCCCTTCGCCGCGGCACACCAGGGCCAGGAACTGCATATCCTTGTCGCAGCACACCATGGCGAAGCGCCCCGGGCAGTGCACGCCCTTGAACTTTTTGGAGTGGCACATCAGTGCCTTGAAGGTCACCTCCACGCCCTCGTAGCGTCCCGGGTTGTCCATCATGTCCACATACCAGATGCCGTAGTCCTCGTCCGGCACCTCCAGCTTGCCGCCGGTCAGGTCGAAGGGAGACATCTCCGGCGTGACGTACTCCTCGCTGGTGCCGTCCTCGTTTTCCAGATAGATATCCGCCCGGCGGTTGGCCATCCGCAGGTTGCGGCTGCGAAGCTGGGCGCGCAGCTGCTCATTGCAGCGGTTGAAGATCAGCATATCGCAGTTGGTGATCTTCTCCATCATCAGCTGCCCCATGTTCTTCAGATACATCTCGAAGGTCGTGGCGTCCACCAGGCACATGATCTGATAGAGTATCCAGTTGGCGGGCAGCCCCTCGCGGTACAGCTTCTCCATGCTCCACATGCCGTTGTACTCCACGATGACCTGCTTGGGCCGGTACTGTTTTTCCAGCTTTTTCAGAAAATCGGGCGTCAGTTGGTCCTCGTCCTCCACGGTATAGGTGAATACGTTGCCCAGTACCTTGGGATCATAGCCGTTTTCGCCCTCCTCGCAGCACAGCAGCAGCGTCCGGTCCTCGGCGGCGAAGCCGTCCCGCAGGATGCCGTTGATGAATTCGGTCTTGCCGGCGTCCAGAAATCCGGCGATGAGGTAAACAGGAATATCCATGTCAGCCACTCCTTACAGTCCGAACAGCTGAGAGAGCTTATCCTCTTTCAGCTGGGAGCCGATCACACAGATACGGCCGGTGTAGTCCGCCGGACCGCGCCGCACCTGGTGCTCCTCGGGCACAAAGTCATAGTGCAGCCACTGGCCGCCGTCGGCGGCAGCCACGATACCCTTGGCCCGCAGGATCGCGCCGTATTCGCCGCTGTCCAGCGCCGTCAGGATGTGCTCCAGCTCCGCTTCGGAGTAGGCCTTCACCGTCTCCGTGCCCCAGCTGGTGAATACCTCGTCGGCGTGATGATGGTGATGGTGGCAGCCGCAGTGGGGATCATCGCATTCCTCGCCGTCGTGGTGATGGTGGTGATGATCGTGGTCATGCTCGTCCTCATCGTGGTGATGATGGCAGCAGTGCTCATGGTCGTGGTCGTCGTCATCGTCATCATCATGGTCATGGTGATGGCAGCAATGGTCATGATCGTGCTCATCCTCGTCATGGTGGTGATGGTGGTGCTCATGCTCGTGCTCCGCCTCATCCGCCTCGTGCTCGGCGCGCATATGCGCCAGCAGCTCGTCCGCCAGAGAGACCTTCTCGATGGCGCTGAGAATGGTCATGCCATCCAGCTGGTCCCAGGGTGTGGTGAGAATGGCGGCATTGGGGTTCTTCTCCCGCAGCAGCGCCACGGCGGCCTCCAGCTTCTCCTGGCTCAGCCGTTGGGTGCGGGAGAGGATGATGGTACCGGCGGACTCGATCTGGTTGTTGTAGAACTCGCCGAAGTTCTTCATGTATACCTTGACCTTTGTGGCGTCCGCTACGGTCACAAAGCTGTTCAGCTTCATGTCCGGTACGTCCTTCACGGTGTTCTCCACCGCCACGATCACGTCGCTGAGCTTGCCCACGCCGCTGGGCTCGATGAGGATGCGGTCAGGGTGGAACTGCTCATGCACGTCCTTCAGCGCCTTGTTGAAGTCGCCCACCAGAGAGCAGCAGATGCACCCGGAGGACATCTCGCTGATCTGCACGCCGGAGTCCTTCAGGAACCCACCGTCAATGCTGATCTCGCCGAACTCGTTTTCGATCAGTACCAGCTTCTCGCCGGGGAAGGCCTCGGCCAGCAGCTTCTTGATAAGGGTCGTCTTGCCCGCGCCCAAAAATCCGGAAACGATGTCGATCTTTGTCATAGAAAAAACCTTCTTTTCTCTGCCGCCCGCTGCGGCGTAAATTTTGTTCCGTGCCCCGCGTCCGCCGTTCAGAGGACGAAAAAAGGGGGCGGGGACGTTTTTCACCTATATAATATCCCTTTTTTTGAAAAATGCAAGTCCTGCCGTTAAAAACCGCGCGGCGGGCACACGATGCCCGCCGCGCTTTTGTCATTCGCCGATCCGGTTTAGGATCAGCTGACTGAGCGACGCTGCCAGTGCCCGGTCGTACCGCCGCGTTTCCACGGTACCGTCCATCTGTCCGTCCTCATCCGCCCGGCCGCTTTCGGTGCGGCCGCCGTTCAGATCATCTTTGGCGCTGCCGGTGTCCGTGCCGTTGGTGTCCGGCTGCGTGGTGATGCTGCCGTTGGGTGTGGTGTCCGGCGCGATGCCGTTTGTCTTGTCGTCTGCCGCGCCGCAGGCCGCCAGCGTCACCGCCAGCATCACTGCCGCCGCCAGTGCAGCGAGTCGATCTGTCATATCTTTTTCCTCCTTTTCCCATATGCGTCGGCCGATCCGCGCAAAAACACGCGCACGTGCGCGGAGAACAGCCGCCGCCAAACGTAGGTTTTGCCGCGGGCGGTTTTATAGCCCCGACACTTTTTGCCTTTTGCATCATTTGTACAGGAAAGCCGTATCTTTTGTGGCGGAAGTATTGCATTTTCCGAAAAACCATGATATGATTTTTTCTACCTCAGCGATGGGTAAATGTTTGATTATGAACCGTGTTATTTGCTTAGGACATAACGACTTGAACATAGATGGAGGACGATGTATCATGCAGGAACTGGAAAAGCAGTATCATATCCACTGTGCCGAGGGCGACGTGGGCCGCTATGTTATTCTTCCCGGTGACCCCGGCCGCTGTGCCAAGATCGCGGAGCTGTTCGACGACGCGCATTTTGTTTCTCAGAACCGCGAGTACACCATCTATACCGGTACGCTGCTGGGGGAGAAGGTCTCCGTCTGCTCCACCGGTATCGGCGGGCCCTCTGCCTCCATCGCCATGGAGGAGCTGCACAACATCGGCGCTGACACGTTTATCCGCGTAGGGACCTGCGGCGGAATCGAGCTGGATGTCCGCAGCGGCGACGTGGTGGTCGCCACCGGCGCGATCCGCTTTGAGCATACCAGCCGGGAATATGCCCCCATCGAGTACCCCGCGGTGGCGAACTTCGAGGTCACCACCGCACTGGTCCAGGCGGCCAAGGCGCTGGGTAAGCGCACCCAGGTAGGCGTCGTTCAGTGCAAGGACGCGTTCTATGGCCAGCACAGCCCCGAGCGTATGCCGGTATCCTATGAGCTGCTCAACAAATGGGAGGCCTGGAAGCGCCTGCACGTCAAGGCCAGTGAAATGGAGTCCGCCGCCCTCTTTGTGGTGGCCGATGCCCTGAACTGCCGCTGCGGCAGCTGCTTCCATGTGGTCTGGAACCAGGAGCGTGAAAAGGCCGGCTTGGACCAGGATATGAGCGAGGACACCACCTCCGCCGTTCAGGTGGGAGTGGAGGCCCTGAAGCGGCTCATTCAGGCCGATCGCGCGGCCCGATAAGCTTCCCTGAAAAAAGCGCCCCTGTCATGCGCCCCCGGATGCGGACGGAAAGCTGACCTGTCCCGGTCGGCACCCCATGCGGCTATCTCATCAGCATCGTGTCAGTTATACCCCAGCTGACGCAGCCCCCTGAGAACAGAAGGAGGCACCCCCACCTCCTTGCCCTCGGCCACGCCGGGGGCGCTTTTTTTGACTGACATCTGAAAAAAATTCAGCAGGCCTGACAAAAAGTCTTGTTTTTCCTGTTAAAAAGCGTTAAGATGATACTTGCGCGGAGGACGCGCAGCATTTTGCAAAGGAGAAAATCACATGGAGCGTATCTTTCATCTGAAAGAGAACGGCACCTCCGTCAAGACGGAGATCCTGGCCGGTCTCACCACGTTCATGACGATGGCCTACATCATCGCCCTGAACCCCAACCTGCTGACCAACTTTGCCGTGGGCACTCCCCTGTGGAACGGTGTGTTCCTGGCCACCTGCATCGCCAGTGCCATCGGCACCGTGGTCATGGCCTTCCTCGCCAACAAGCCTTTTGTCATGGCGCCCGGTATGGGGCTCAACAGCTTCTTTGCCGTCATCGCCGGCAATGTGGCCGCCATGCTGAACACTGACTACACCAGCGCCTTCCAGGCGGTGCTGTGCATCATTCTGGTGGAGGGTATCGTTTTCCTTCTGCTGAGCATTTTTAACATTCGTGATAAGATCGTCACCGCTATCCCTCTGGGTGTCCGTCTGGGTATCGGTCCCGCCATCGGCCTTATGCTGATGAACATCGGCCTGGGCTCCAACGTGGGCATCTATGCCGAGGGCAACGGTTATACCTCACCCTTCTATGTCATGCGTGACTTCTTCGGCGCCATGACCCCCAGCGTGATCAAGGATCACATGGGTGCCGAGTACAGCCAGATGGTGCTGACTGTTATCACCATGTTCATCGGTCTGTTTGTCATCATCCTGCTGGCCAAGAACAAAATGGGCCTCAAGCACCTGTACCAGCTGATCTCCGCCTCCAACCTGCAATACTTCAAGCGGGTGCCCATCATCCCCAAAACCGAGCTGATGGCCCACCGGGAGGGGCTCATCGTCGGCTCCGCCTGCGAGGCCGGGGAGCTGTTCCAGGCGGTGAAGGACCACAAGGACTGGGCCGAGCTCAGGCGCATCGCGTCGTTTTACGACTATCTGGAAATACAGCCCATCTGCAACAATATGTTCATGCTGCGCAACGGCACGGTGCAGTCGGAGGAGGAGCTGCGGGAGCTGAACCGCACCATCGTCCGGCTGGGACGGGAGCTGGGGAAGCCGGTGTGCGCCACCGGCGACGTGCACTTCCAGGAGCCGGAGGACGAGGCCTACCGCCATATCCTTCTGGCCAGCAAGAAGTTCCCCGACGCCGACGCGCCTCTGCCCATCTACTTCAAAACCACCACCGAGATGCTGGAGGAATTTTCCTATCTGGGAAGCGAAAAAGCCGAAGAAGTTGTAATTACCAATCCAAATAAGATTGCAGATATGGTAGAAAAGATTTCTCCGATTCATAAAGGAAAATGTCCGCCTGTTATCGAAAATTCCGATGGGATGCTTCGAGAAATCTGTTATAACAAGGCGCATGAAATTTATGGCGATACTCTTCCTGAAGTGGTAGAAGAACGCCTGGACAGGGAATTAAATTCCATTATTTCCAATGGATATGCGGTTATGTATATGATTGCACAGAAGCTGGTGTGGAAGAGTAACAGCGATGGTTATCTGGTAGGTTCAAGAGGTTCGGTTGGTTCTTCTTTTGCGGCAACGATGTCTGGAATTACCGAAGTAAATCCATTAAGTCCGCATTATTACTGTTCTTCCTGTCATTATAGCGATTTTGATTCGGAGGATGTAAAGGCTTACTCAGGACGTGCCGGATGTGACATGCCGGATAAGATCTGTCCGGTCTGCGGAAAACCATTAATTAAGGAAGGATTTGATATCCCATTTGAGACCTTCCTTGGATTTAAAGGGGATAAAGAGCCGGATATTGACTTGAACTTCTCAGGAGAATATCAGTCCAATGCCCATCATTATACAGAGGTTATATTCGGAAAAGGTCAGACCTTCAAGGCGGGAACCATCGGTACCCTTGCGGATAAAACCGCATTCGGATATGTAAAATTATTTTGAAGAGCGCGGAGACCGCAAACGAAACTGCGAAATCACAAGAATTGTACAGGGATGTACCGGAGTCAGACGAACGACAGGTCAGCACCCTGGAGGAATCATTGTACTTCCGATTGGCTGGGATATCGAAGAATTTACACCGGTTCAGCATCCGGCAAATGATATGACAAGTGATATTATTACGACGCATTTTGATTATCACTCCATCGACTCAAACTTATTAAAACTG
>OGGJ01003132.1_pt1 | contig 10722 bp, 9 predicted proteins | sample 1571071 | NCBI WGS metagenome assembly OGGJ01 (sample SAMEA2581954, study PRJEB24529) | metagenome | biome: Human gut stool | place: China | collected 2011
TTATGTTTATATATGAACAAATCCGTCATACTGAGCGGAGCGAAGTATCTCAAACCCTCAGTTTTATACGTAATTCTTCTCAGTTATTAAAATTTAATTAAAACTCATAGGAAATTATTTATGAAATATAGATTACTTGAAGCTCAACGAAAATTTTTAGAAATCCCGCACGATTATTCTTTGGATGTTGCGGTTTACCAAGGCGGTTATGGCTCTGGTAAAACTTTTGCAGGTTCATTATTGGGAATTCTTTTAGCTTTAAAATTTGCTGGAATACGTGGGCTTGTTGGGGCTCAAACATACACCCTAGTTAGAGATACTACTTTGCAATCATATTATGAACATTTGGATAATATGAATTTTGTTGAAGATGTGGATTACAAATGGGTAAGTACTGAACAGAAATTGGTGTTCCGTAATGGCTCAGAAATTTTATTTAGGCATTTTGAAGAACCGAACAAATTAAAATCCTTAAATTTGGGCTTTGTTGAGATAGAAGAAATGTCGGATATTCCTTATGATACTTTTAAGATGCTTTTAGCTCGTATGCGTCAGAGAATTTCTAAAAAATGGAAGAATTTTACTTATAGAATTTTTGGGCATACGAATCCTGAAATGCAACGAGGATGGATTTATAAAACTTTTTTTGAATCTTCGGCTCCAAATTATCGAGTGATTTGTGCTCCGACAACTCAAAATATCTATCTCCCAGAAGGTTTTTGCTCTGAATTGAAAAAGTTGTACGATAAAGGGTATTATGAAACTTTTGTACTTGGAAAAACTGGGAATTATACTCAAAATCTTGTTGTAAAAGATTTTTCAGATGAAAATATTCGAGATGTAAAATATCAAGAGAATTTAGACGTCCATATCAGTTGTGATTTCAATGTTGACCCTATGGCTTGGGTTTTGGCTCACAAGACGGCGGATAAAGTTTTTTATTTTGATGAACTTGTTCTTGAAAATACAACGACTTCAAAAACTTGTGATGAGTTTTTTCGCCGTTATCCCAATCATAAAGGTCGAATTATTGTAAATGGCGATGCTTCTGGTGATAATCGTTCTTGCACGAGTGAATATACAAATTATGTAATTATTAAAAAAAGTTTGGAATCTTATGGTTATGATGTAGAGATAAAAATAAAAGCTTTTAATCCTCCGATAAAAAATAGAATTGCGGCATTCAATGCGAAAGTTCGTAATGCAAATGGGGATATTGGTTTGTATGTTTCTCCTAAATGCGAAAAACTTCTTTATAATATCTATAATCTTAAATACGTTGAGGGCGGCTCAAGAATTGATGTTCCTTCATATTCTCAAATCAAACAAGTACGAGAATTGAAATTTTTATCACATCCATTTGATGCGGCTTCTTATTTGGTTGATTTTTATTGGCCGATTGTATTGTAGGAAAGGAATTTGTTTTATGGAATCATTATTGTATTATTCCCCAGTTATTATTGTTGTTGTGGTTTTTCTTGTTCAACAACGGATAGTTGTTACTCCAGAACAATTGGAACGAAAACATCGTGAAATATTGTCAGATATAGAAAATCGTTTTGTGTCTATTCATAGTTATGAAGATTTGAAATCGCAATTTTCTGAAATAAAAGATAAAATAGACAAAATCTATGACTGTCTGATTTTGAAGTGATGGGAAAAGGGCTATGAGTTTATAAGTTGGTTATTGTCGGTGTGGCAACGCCGACCTACTATCCACTTATCTAATTATCAAATTCTCATTATATTAACATTCCGTAAAGTAATTTTGAAAAACTTGATATTTGTGTTATTATTGCACTACAAGAATAGATTATCACTTTTAAAAAAGGGGAAAAATATGATTTCAGTAAACGATTTTAAAACAGGTTTGACAGTTGAATTAGACAACGGTCTTTGGACTGTTGTTGAATTTTTGCACGTTAAACCAGGTAAAGGTGCTGCATTCGTTAGATCAAAATTGAAAAACGTTATCACTGGTCAAGTTGTTGAAAAAACATTTAGAGCTGGTGAAAAGGTTGCTAAAGCTACTTTGGATAGACGTGAAATGCAGTATTTATATAAAGAAGGTACCGCTTACGTTATGATGGATAACGAAACTTATGATCAAATCCACGTTGAGGAAGCTCAAATTGGTAGCGGAATCAAATATTTAAAAGAAAATATGAACGTTATGGTTCTTACTCACGAAGGTAAAATCATTGGTGTTGATATTCCTGCTCACGTTGAGCTTGAAGTTGTTGATACTCCTCCATCTGAAAAGGGTAACACTTCTCAAGGTGGTACAAAACCAGCTACTTTGGAAACAGGTGCTGTTGTTAACGTTCCTTTCTTCGTTGCAAATGGTGACGTTATTAGAGTTGATACCAGAACTAATGAATATTTAGATAGAGTATAATTTTAGAAAGTTATACAATTTAGATAAGGAAATAAATAAATGAAATTTGAAACAGATTATATAGAAAAATTAGCAAAAGTTTTAGCAGATACAGGATTAACTGAAATTTCTTTGGAAGATGGCGAACAAGCTATCACTTTGAGAAAAGATGTTGTTGTAGCTCCTGTTGCTCCAGTTGTGTCAGCTCCTGTACAAGCTGCTCCAGTTGCACAAGCTCAAGCTCCTTCAGCTCCTGCTCAAACAGCTTCTGAACCTGCTAAAAAAGGTACTCCAATTACATCTCCGATGGTTGGAACTTTCTACAAATCACCATCACCTGACGCTGATGCTTTCGTTTCAGTTGGTCAATCAATTAAAACTGGTGATGTTGTTTGTATCGTTGAAGCTATGAAAATGATGAACGAAATTAAGTCTGAAATCTCAGGTAAGGTTGTTGAAATTTGTGTTGAAGATGGTCAACCTGTTGAATTTGGACAAGTTCTTATGTATGTAGAATAATGATTTAAGGTATATGAAGTGAACGGTTTTTTAACTGTTCACTTCTTGCTTTTGATAAGGGATATTTGGAAAATGTTTAGAAAAGTATTAATCGCAAACAGAGGCGAAATTGCAGTTAGAATAATTAGAGCTTGTAGAGAATTGGGAATTCCTACGGTTGCGATTTATTCTCAAGCTGATGCTAACTCTTTGCACGTTAGATTAGCAACTGAAGCTTATTGTATTGGACCAGCTAAGAGTGCTGATAGTTATTTGAGCATTCCTGCGATTATGTCTGCTGCAATGGTGTCTGGTGCAGATGCTATTCACCCAGGATATGGCTTTATGTCTGAAAGAGCTGATTTTGCTGAAATTTGCGAAAAACAAGGTATTAAATTTATCGGACCAACAGCGGAAGCTATGAGAAAAATGGGTGATAAAGCTACTGCTCGTAAAACAATGATTGAAAATGATGTTCCTGTTACTCCAGGTACAGGAATCGTAAAAACTGTTGAAGAAGTTCAAGAATTTGCTCACAGAGTTGGTTATCCGATTATTTTGAAAGCTACTGCTGGTGGTGGCGGTAAAGGTATGAGAATTTGCCGTAACGACGAAGAAGTAGAATTGAATATGGAATTGTGCCAATCTGAGGCTAAAAACTTCTTTGGTAATCCAGATGTTTATTCTGAAAAATATTTGGAAAACCCTCGTCATATTGAAGTTCAAATTCTAGGTGACAGTTTTGGTAATGTTGTTCACTTAGGTGAAAGAGATTGCTCAATTCAAAGACGTCACCAAAAATTGTTGGAAGAAGCTCCTTCTCCTGCAATTGACGAAGAAACTAGAAAAGAAATGGGTGCTGCTGCTGTTAGAGCTGCGAAAGCCATTAATTACGAAGGTGCTGGTACTTGTGAATTCTTACTTGACCATGATGGTAAATGGTACTTTATGGAAATGAATACACGAATTCAGGTAGAACACTGTGTTACTGAAATGATTTCTAGTGTTGACTTGGTGAGAGAACAAATTTTGGTGGCTTCTGGTGAAAAATTAAGCTATACGCAAGATGATATTCACTTGAAAGGTCACGCAATTGAATGTCGTATCAACGCAGAAAACCCAAGAAAAAACTTTATGCCAAATCCAGGAACAATTTCTGGTTACTTGGCTCCAGGTGGTTTTGGTGTAAGAGTTGATTCGCATGTTTACCAAGACTACACTATTCCTCCATATTACGATTCAATGATTGGTAAATTGATTTGTTGGGGTAGAACAAGAAATGAAGCTCGTCGTAGAATGTACAGAGCTTTGAAAGAATATGTTGTTACTGGTGTTGAAACAACAATTCCATTCCACCAAGCAATTATTGAAGATGAAGTATTTATGAGTGGAAAATTCAATACAGGCTTTATTGAAGATTTTTACAAACGTAAAGGTTTGAGTGAAGAATAAATTGAATAATATATAATTTAGATTATGAAGAACGGAACAGGCATTTCGCCTGTTCCGTTCTTTTGTATGAAATGAAAATTTATGTTATATAAAATGTAGGTCGGCGTTGCCACGCCGACAAAAGAGGGTGAAATTATATGAATTATAGACGAATTTATATCCCAAATTCAAAAGTATTTATAACAGTAGTAACAAACAATCGGGTTCAAATATTGAAAGGACGTGAAGCCTTACTATTAAGTTCAATTAAAGATGCTTCAAATTACTATGACTTTGAGGTTGACTGTTTTTCGATATTACATGATCATTTTCATTTGATATTATCAATGAAAAATATTTTAGATTATCCAAAAATTATTCATTCCATAAAATATAATTTTACTAAGAATGTCGGCGTAGCAACGCCGACCTACATAAAACAAGGTCCCCTTTGGCAAAATAGATATTTTGAACATTCGATAATAAACGAAGAAGATTTATACAAACATTTTGACTATATCCATTACAATCCAGTAAAACACGGTTATGTTTTAAAACCTCTAGATTGGGAATATTCAAGTTTTAAAGATTTTGTAAAATTAGGGTATTATGAAAAAGATTGGTGCAATTTTGAAGATAAACACAAAATCAATAATTGTTCTTTTGAGTAAGGTTATGAGTGTAGGTCGGCGTTGTCACGCCGACAAAAAATATGAAATTATATTCTATCTTTTTAATATATAATATATTTGTATAAATTTTAAAGAAAGTAAAATAAAATGATAAAAACATATGATGATGCTGTAAAATTATTAACTTCTGTTGGGAAGTTTCATATATCACTTGGGTTGGATAGAATTTCTAAAATTTTAGATTTGTTAGGTAATCCGCAAGATAAATTGAATTGTGTTCATGTTGCTGGAACTAATGGGAAAGGTTCTGTTTGTGCAATTTTAGCTTCAATTTTAAAATCTGCGGGACAGAAAGTTGGGCTTTATTCTTCTCCACATATTTTTAAATATACAGAAAGAATTCAGATTTGCGGGAACAAAATACCTGAAGATGAGTTTGCAAAATATGTTTTTGAGATTTCAGATTTAGCTGATGAAAATAATATAGATTTGACTGAGTTTGAACTTTTAACTGCGGTAATGTTTAAATATTTTGCGGATAAAGATGTTGATGTTGTTGTATTAGAAACAGGTCTGGGTGGTAGATATGATGCAACAAATGTTATTAAAAGAAATTTGTGTTCAATAATAACTCACGTGGATTATGACCATATGGAACGCTTGGGAAATACTATTGATAAAATTGCATCTGAAAAAGCTGGAATAATAAAACCAAATTGCCCTTGCATAGTTTTTGAAGGTAGAGAAGTTTATCGTGACGTGACTGATAAGTTGGGCTCTCTTTTATTGATGGTTGCTCCGTTTGCTCCAACAGATGGACTTGCATTGAAAGGCTTATATCAACAAGAAAATTTATCTCTTGCACTTGCTTGTATTGAAACTATTTTTCCAGAAATTTCGAAAGATGAAATTGATGAAGGCTTACGTAATGTTAAACATATATGCAGATTTCAATATATCCCAGAATTTAATTTAATCATTGATGGGGCTCATAATCCAAATGGTATTGCATCCTTAAAGCAAAGTTTGGATGCGTATTATCCTAATAAATATAGACGATTTATTTTTGGCTGTTTGAAAAATAAGGATTATGAACATATGGTTCAGTCGCTATTTGATAGGGGTGATGAAGTTTATTTTTATCATTTCAAACATCAAAATTCTTGCACTGTGGAAGATTTGCAAGCGGTTTGTCCAATTGAGTCAAAAGAGTTGATTCCAGATACAAAGATTGATTTTAAGGATGATAAGTTAAATATAATTTGTGGTTCGTTTTATATGATTTCTGAACTTGTTGATAGGTTTGGTATAGATATAGAAGAATAGTAATTTTTATATTTCAATTACTCCTCACCCTAGCCTCAGCCATACGGCACGCAGTTTCACTCGACTCAACTCCGTTTCGTCGGTTCAGCTAGTGTCCTCAAGGAGAGGGAAAATGCTGTCGATTCAGCTAGTGTCCCCAAGGATAGGAAGGAGGGTTTCTCTCAGCTATGCTTTTTTACCAGAAGCGGCAGATACTGCTTGAACTTTCTTCATCTTCTTACGTGATTCAATAATGCTATCATTATTAAATCTAGATAGTTTTCTAGTTAATTTATCGTCTGTGTTGGTTGTTTTAACAATATTTGCACTTGCATTGCTTGATGCCGCTGCAATGATATTTGAATCATCATTTTCTTCATTATCAGAAATTCGAGCGTTAATTTCTTCGTCAGAATATTCCTCTTTAATTATTTCAATCTTTTCATTGTCTGTTAATGGTTTTTCTGCAATTTGTGATGCTGCAACTTTTGAAGGTGAAGTTTGAGAATTTGGTTTAGTTGTTTGTTCAGTATTATTTGTATCTTCAACTTCTTGTAAAGGAGTTATTTCTTTTGTTTTGTCAACAACAGGTTCTTCTTTTTCTGGAACTTTCACTGTTTTTGAAGTTGTAGTTTTTTCAGGTTTTTTAGTTGTTGTAGCTCCTTCTGCTGTTGCAGTTTGCATGTTTTCAGAAACTTCTAACTGTCCTATCTCTCTTAGGGTGTTTGTTGTTTCTTTAATTTGTTTTGATTGAGTTTTATTCGTTAGTTTAGCTGATTTTACCGTAGAGTTAAAATCTTTTATGTTTTCGTCAACATCGCCACTTACGCCAAGTGAAATTTCTCCAGTGACAATTGCTCCTGTTCCTGCAACTGTTTCTTTGATGCCCTCTTGTACAAGTTTTGCACCCCAAGCTGCTGTTACAGGGTTTAAGCTAGCCATCATTGGGGTTCCAACTCCAATACTCAAAGCTCCAGCTGTTACTGTCATTGTTCCAGTAAGGGTTGTGTTTGTCGCAACTGTTTTTGCATTACTATTTCGTTTATCCAGAGCTTTATTTTGTTTTTCTAACGTTTCTGTTGTTTTATCGTTTGAAGATACAGACTGTTTAAGTTTCATATTTTGAGAATTTGCTGTTCCCTTTAATTTTTCATCTGCATTTAATACTGTAACTATTTCATTTACAATAGCTTCTTGTTCTCCTTCTTTGTTGTCAACAACTGGTGTTTGAGGAGGGTTCTTTTCTTCATCTGGAGTATCAGCTTTTGGCTCTTCAACAACTTGTTCAGAAGTTGATTTTACATTGTCTGCTTGTTGTTGTTTTATTGCTTCAAGTTCATTTTCTTTTGCTTCAATCTTTTTCTCGTTAGTTGTATGTTCTTTTTCTGCTTTCTTTTCTTCTTTTTTAACGTTTTTAGCATTTTTTGTTGCTTTTTCTTGAGATTGAACTAGAGAATTATGAATTCCCTCAACGTTATTTTTGTTTGTAGATAAATCATTCATAGAACGAATGGTTGTTGCTGTTGCAGTTATTGACGGTGTAACTCCTACTGCTGGCTTTACAGTGAAAGTTTTTGTTTTCTCTTGTTCAGGTTCTTCGGTTTTTGTTTCTGTTTCAGAGGTTGTTGTATCTGTTTCGTTATTGGATTTTGAAGTGGAATTGTTTGAACTTTTTACAGCTTCTTTTGCCTTTCTTGAATACTCTTTAGCAAATTCTTTGACTTCAAGATTTGAATCTTCTGTTAGTATTGCATCTGTTTCATTGCTTTGGTTTTCTAAATTTTTCCCAGCTTCCATTGAAACTGATTCAATAGAGAAAGCATTTGTCCCTGTAATTGGGTTGTCAAACGAACCCTCATCAAGAACTCCCATAGAGTTGTGTGTTTGTTGGCTAGTGTTGTAGGTTTTGATTTTATTTGAAAGAGCTTCACTTGCTTGAATTGTTTCATCTGCAATTTTTGTATTTTCTGTTGTTTTTTCAGATAATCCACTCATTGATGAAAGAAGCTCATCTAGTTCTTTTTCATTAAAAGCTGCTTCTTTTTTATTATTGTTATTGTTTTCAGAATTTATTGTTTTTGAAAGTTCATTATATCTATTTTTTTCAGAAGAATTTAGTGTTCCATTTTTATTTTTTGTGTCTAATTGTTTCCATTCTTTTGTAAGTTTTGAAATCTTTTCCAATTCGTCTTTGTAAGTATTTTTGTTTTCAGATTGAATTTTTTTCGCTTGAGTTGATAATTCAGAGTATCTTTCAGCATTTTCTTCTGCTGTTTTTTGAGCAGATGTAGATTTTACGGTATATATTTGTGCGTTTTTTAATAGAGTATTGATATCTGAACTATTTGAAATTTCACCAGTTGACGTGTTATTATCATTCAATGCTTCGGATTCAATAATTTCATAAGATACAATATCAGATTCTTGTTGTGCGTGAGCCCATAACAAAACTTCTTGAGGTATTTTTACCCCATTGTTTTCCATCTGAATAATTTCTTCATAAGAATAACCTTGCCAGTTAGGGTCTTGGACTGCACACATTGCAGCATTTGTTCTTTTAGATTCGCTAAAATTTTCTACCATTCTTATATAAGAATCTCTGGAAGAGTAATTAAGGTAATATTCATCTGAATATTTGTTCCCATATTTAGCTTTTAAACGGCAAGCATTTTCAATTGTTTTTTGTGAATATAGGGCAAGTTTATCCTCTGGGATGTCACTAAGTGTTATCCCAGTTGTATTTTGAGAATAATCAATATTTAACCCTGTTTTTTTTGAATTGACTTTCACTATTTTTGCCTTATTACAATTGATAATACTATATTGTTGTCGGCTAAATAGTGATTAATCTTTAGTGTAATCGATGGATTTGTTAAATATTTTTACAAATTGTAACACGTTAAATGTGTGCAAAAATAACCCTGTCTATTCCTGCTAAATCTTTAATAACTTGAATTTCTTTAAATCCATTAGTCTTTAATATCTCTGCAACATCTCGACTTTGCCCAATTCCAAGTTCAAATAAAATATGCCCATTTGGATTTAAAAATTCGTGAGCTTTTTCAATTATTTTTTGATAAAATTCTAGCCCTTTGTCATCTGTTGTATATAAAGCTATTTCGGGGTCAAAAGATACCTCTTTTTGAATAGATTTTTTCATCTTTGGAGGGATGTATGGAGGATTAGAAACAATCAAATCAAATTTTTCATCCTCTCGAATTTTATCGAATAAATCTGATTTTCTAAACATCGCTTTATTAAAAAGTTCAAATCTTTCCATATTTTTAAATGCAGTGTGAATAGCTTCTGTTGAAATATCCACGCCCATAACCTGACAATCTGTTAGTTTTGCAATCATACACGCAATACATCCAGAACCTGTACACATATCGAGGGCTATTTTGTAATTGTTATTTTTAATTAATTCAATAGCTTTTCTAACCAAAATTTCAGTTTCATCTCTCGGGATTAAAACATCAGAATTTACTACAAATTTTTCGCCCATAAAATCTGCAAAACCAATGATATGTTGGATTGGTTGAAGAGTTTTTGCTCTAAGTTTTGCTTTTTCTTCTACGATTTTAAGTTTTTCTTCATCCAATTTTTTACCCATCAAAATATCAACCAAACTATATCCTGCAAAATGTTCAATTAGTAATTTTACTTCAACATTTGCTTCGTTTGGTTCAATCCCAGAATCTGTTAGTATTTTTACAATATCAGGTATTAGCATTCTTCATTCCCCGTTGTATCTATATCGATTTTGTAACCAGTGCTGTGTTCAGTGATAATTTTATCAATTATATTTCGAGCCTCAAGTTTTGACTCAAGTTCTTTTTTCTCAATCCCGTACTTTTTGCATAGCCTATCATAATAATAAAGCTGTTTTTTTGTTGGAGCTTCTTTTGACATCTTAACTTCTTGCAGAAATTTGCGTTTTTTCTTTTCAAATTCTTTGTTGGCTTCTATTATAGGACGTTGTTTTTCTTTGTAGTCATAATATTTTTTGCATTCTTTTAAATACTTGATTGAATCCGATTCAAACCATTGTTCATCTATAACCTCTGCCAAAAATTCAAATCGTGAACAGTTTAATTCTAAATAATATTTTTCATCAGCAACAAAACTTTCCCAAATTTCTTCTACTGACCAATCTGGAGATTTTTTGACTAATGCTCGGAGATAGTTACATAGTGCAGATTTTTGATTTTTTGTGAAATCTAAATAAATTTGTTTTTTAATTTCGTACATTGCAATTCAATTTTACAAAAAGAACCACATCTGGTCAAATATTTATTATCCCCTTAGAGAATGTAGTTGAAATTCTCTCCTTATTGAAAAAATCAAAGCCCCTCCTCGAAATCAAAGATTTCGGTCCTCCCACAACATATGGGGAGGACAAGGAATTAAAATTAAATAAAGAATCGACCCCTCTCCTAACCTCAGCCATACGGCACGCAGTTTCACTCGACTCAACTT